>Ga0099364_10000996_pt1 | contig 47630 bp, 44 predicted proteins | sample TergutTh196P3_FD_73070 | JGI IMG/M metagenome (GOLD analysis project Ga0099364, IMG submission 73070) | Microcerotermes parvus P3 segment gut microbial communities from Pointe-Noire, Republic of the Congo - Th196 P3 | ecosystem: Host-associated > Arthropoda: Insects > Digestive system > Gut ...
AAACAAGCCTTATTCCGGTAAAGTTACCCTTCGGCTTCTTCCCGAACTCCATGCAGAGCTTGCCATTCAGGCTGAATCCAATGGCAGCAGTCTGAACAGCTGGCTTGTATCGAAGCTAAGTGAATCGCTTGGTCACGCAAAGTGAGTAGAGAACAGTAGTAATTTCTGATACCTCTCTTCCAAATAATTAAGGACAAAAATTACACCAGGAAAATTTAGTGATTGACACCTCAGCGTGGCCCCTTTGCGCTACCCTACATACTCAACACTCTCGCCGCTATCTCGGGATTGAGGGCGCGTAACGCCGCGGAAAAAGAAGCGGAAGCGGCTTGATATCCAAGTCTAGATAACTCACGCCATCTCTGGGTAAGCGCGAGAGCTGTGTCCATGTTGGGATTAAGATAAAAAGCCACAATCACATCCACCGATTCATTGCGAATAAAGACCGGAGAGGCCACAGCCGGTATCCATCCGGCTTGAGTACGGACGGTATCAATATCAGATTGTACAAAATCCGCAGAGTTTCTTTGCATTGCTGACAATAACGCTTCCAGCGTAGGAGCGGTAAGTACCCTATTGCTATTTGGTACACTTGGTCTTTCATAACTTAAAGTATAATGTCCGTTTTGCGGATTACGTGCTAATACAGAGTTGTATGTTCTAACTGCTGTTAAACTTAACGAGAACTGGATTTTATTAAACTCCTCATCCATTATTTTACTTACTTCCGCGCGGATGGCTTCACGGTAATGATTGTCTATATCGGCGCGGGTCAGGCCGTGTCTGTCTTGAATGAATCTGATCATGCCCTCATAGCGTCCAATAGCGGCAGTGTCTTGGGGTGTTAAAAATCTTAGTTCGGTTAATTCATGCAATGTAGCGGAAGCAAGTCTCAGCCCTGCTAACCGGGGATTATTCGCCGGAAGTATAGCGTCCGCTTCGGCAGGGCGGATTTGGATAATTGCAGGGGAGTAATAGGATGCTAATGCCCACTCTAAGGCAGTGTCAATTCTTTCAAGGTCTCCATCTAATGTGGCAACCTGAGAACGCACCTCATTTTCTACAACTCGGGTGTAATTTGCTGCAATTCTTGCACTATTAGGGTCTATCGGCGGTCGATTGTCAGAGAAATAATTGATGTAATTATCAAGCCCCAATAACCTTCTATTTGTTACTTCTCCCGCAGCCACATCGGGCGCTATAATTACAAACAATAATGCGGCTACAGCGGCAAGTACAAGCTTTTTCATGCTTCCTCCGGGTTAACAGACCAATTAACAATCTGCAAGTTATCAATATTCTCAAAATGGCGTGTATTATCGGTTACGAGAATACAGTTATTGTGAAGACAAAATGCTGCAATGAAGATATCCGCGTCTTCGGTATTTCTTTTTGCCTTTTTTTCCTGCACATATATTCTGATTGCTTCATCCAAAAGGTAATCACCGAACTCGCCAACAGAAAATAAATCGCAAAAATCCATTAATCTTTTTAGCTGATTTGTCGCATTAATTAATAAAAGGCCGCGTTTTACTTCGTAATATGCTATAGGTGTTACTATTATACTATGATTTTCATTTATTGCCTTTTCAATGTTCTCTATAACTGCGATGTTTCCTTTGAGAAAAAATGATACTATATTCGAATCAAGAGCATAAACACTCATAAATCAGTAAGTTCCCTGAATCGTACTCTTTTCGACAGAATTGCATCAAATTCCGGCGGTAAGGGGTCGGTTTTATTGGTTTCATGAACTTCCCTGGTCAACTGTCTGAAAGCTGCCAGCTTTTTTTCCTTTTCGCTTAAGCTTTTGTTTACACTTTCAATGGTCAGGATTACTTCTGAGCCTTTTGTAAAATTACAAGGCTTTTCCGGTATAAAAACCCGGCCATCGTACACTGCCCGTACTTCGGTCATAATCTACCTCCTCTATAAGTATAACTCATCTTACCATCAACTTGGTATACCGTACAACCGGAACAAAGGCGTCGGGGATAGCGCCAGTCCACAGGGCAGGTGCATCAAAAGGTGACTGACACCCATGAAGTGAGTCTCAGGCGGCTTTCTTCTATCACCTTACTATGGTCAATAATGGCACTACATTTGCTATACCATGCAGGAGGTTCTCGATGATCATCTTCTATAGAACTACGCATAGCTTTCTGTGCTGGAGGCGGCAGGCTACGCCAGTCGTAGAACTTCGTCCATGACGAGTCTCTGGCGGGCAGGGAAAGCCAGCTAAGGAAATAAAGATTTCAGGGTCAGACCGCCAGCGGAGCTCGCACGGGGTGAAGGTTCCGGAGGGGGACCTCACTCGTTTACGCTCATAGAGCGTCCACTCCTTCGGCGGAGGGTTACCTGTCTAGCGCGAGCTGAGTGCGCTGGGAAGGTCTTAAATTTGATTTTTTTTGTCCTAAAAATGTCTTAAGGGATCATCTTTATCCAACAAATCCGGTATCACGTAGACTATGGTCCCGCCGTCCAGGACCCGGAGTTCGGCGAAGCCCTTGGAGACCAGGCGTTCCAGGAAGTTCTTGGCCTCGTCGAGGGAAATGTCTACCCGAAGGGATACTTCGCTGATGGTGAGGATGCCCTTGCTTTCCTTTGCCAATTTGAGGATCTGCCGTTCGGGGTGTTCTTTTTCATCCTTGGAGCTTCCCATAGTGACCTTAGCATCATCGGCGTAGCGCCAGTTGCGGTCTCCGCCGGTTCGAATCTGGTCGAGAAGGGCCCTCTGGAAGTTGGCATCCCTTACCTGCCGGGGGAGGGTTAAAAAATCGTAGATGCAGCCGAGGCCTGCCAGGCCCCCGGTGCACATCCACAGGATTCCTGTGGGGATCTTCCCCAGATAGAAGCGGTGGAATCCCAGGGCTCCGAAGCCCGATATGAGCCATAAAAAATAGGCCAGTCCTGTGCTATACATACGGCCCAAATCATACCATAATTTATAAGGATAAACCATGGAGGTGGAGTTTGTTAGAAAAAAACCTGGTACAGGATACCCTGACGGCAGCTTTGGCCACGGGAGGGGATTTTGCCGAATTGTTTGTCGAGTACAACCGAAAGAACAATATAAGTATGGTCAATGGGGTGGTCGAGCGGGCCCAGAGCGGCATCGATTACGGGGCGGGCTTAAGGATTTTTAACGGCACCAATGCGGTCTATGCCTACTCCAACGATACCTCCCCAGAGAGCCTCATCAAAATGGCCCGGGAAGCGGCGGCGGCTATTTCCAAGCCGAAGAAGGGGGCTCCCCAGGATTTTAAGGTCCTGGCCTTTTCAAAACTCCACCCCCAGGGGATTCCCTTTGAGGGGATAGATAAAAAGCAGATCCTCTCTCTTTTAAGAGAAACTTCCCAGGGGGCCTCGGGCTTTGATCCCCTCATCACCCAGACCACCGGGACCTATATGGACAGCACCCAGGATGTCCTCATCGCCAACTCCGAGGGACTCTGGGCCGAGGACCTGCGGACCCGTTCCCGGCTGGGGATTAGCGCAGTAGCCTCCAGCGAGACCGAAAAGCAGAGCGGTTCCAAGAGTCTGGGCCGGTCCAAGGGTTTCGAGATGTACCAGGGCTTTGACCCGGCCCTGATGGGCAGGGAGGCAGCGGAAACGGCGGTGACCATGCTGAAGGCAGACCTCTGTCCCGGGGGGCTCATGCCGGTGATCATAGGGAATGGCTTTGGGGGAGTGATCTTCCACGAGGCCTGCGGGCACATCCTGGAAGCTACCAGCGTGGCCAAGGGGGCCTCGGTCTTCTGCGGGAAAATGGGTCAGCCAATTGCAGGGCCCAAGGTGAGGGCCATAGATGACGGCACCATTCCGGGGGAATGGGGTTCCATCAACATCGACGACGAGGGGGCCCCTGCCCGCCGGAATGTCCTTATTGATAAGGGGGTCTTAACCAGCTACCTGGTGGACAAGCTCAACGGGATTAAGATGGGCCTCCCCTCCACCGGGTCGGGCCGCCGGGAGTCCTTCCGCTATGCCCCCACCAGCCGGATGACCAATACCTACATCGATAATGGGGACGACAGCTTCGACGACATGCTCTCGGCCATAGATCTGGGGATCTATTGCAAGAAGATGGGGGGCGGTTCGGTCATGCCCGGCACGGGGGAGTTCAACTTCGCCGTCACCGAGGCCTACATGATCCGGGGGGGCAAGGTGGCCGAGCCGGTCCGGGGGGCCACCCTCATAGGCAAGGGCCATGAGGTGCTCCTGAACATCACCCACGTGGGCCAGGACCTGGACCAGGATGCGGGGGTCTGCGGTTCCTTAAGCGGGGCGGTTCCCACCAACGTGGGGCAGCCTCACATTCTGGTGAAGGAGATCCTGGTAGGGGGAAGAAAATGAATCCACATTTGAATGACTTTAAAGATAAGCTTTTTGCCGCCGCCAGGGAAAAGGGGTTTAGTGACTGGGAGATCTACGCCTCCAGTTCTGATTCCTTCAGCGTCCGGGTCTTCAAGGGAGAAATCGACGAGTATAAGAATACCATGAATGCAGGTGTCTCTTTCCGGGGGACCTACAAGGGAAAGATGGGTTACGCCTACTCAGAAAAAATTAGCCCCGAGGAGATTCCTTTTCTGATCGAGAATGCGGCCCAGAATGCCCAGATAATCGAAGAAGAAGATCCAGAGGAACTTTATGACGGAGACTCCAGGTATGAAAAGGTGAAGACCTTTCAGGATGAGATCGCTTTAATCCCCACGGAGGATAAGATCCAAAAGGCCCTGGCCATGGAGAAGATCGCCTCGGGGCTGGACCCCCGGATCGCCGGCATAGATTTCTGTGTGGTCGCCACCGGTCAGGGCTCCCGTTACCTGGCCAATAGCCAGGGCCTCAGCCTGGAAGAGAAGAGCAACATAGCCCAGGCCATCATCACCGCCCGGGTGGAAGAGAATGGCCAGTTTAAGACGGACCGGGAATTCTGGGCCGGCCATAACTGGGCCGAATTTGATCCCGAGGCTCTGGCCAAGGGGGCGGTGAGCCGGGCCCTCTCCCTCTTGGGGGCCAAGCCGGTACCTACAGGGGTCTACGATATTTTACTGGATGCCGATGATGCCTCCAGCTTTCTTGGGGCCTTCTCGGGGGTCTTTAGTGCCGAGAGGGTCCAGAAGGGTTTCTCTCTTTTAAAGGGGAAGCTGGGCCAGAACATTGCCGCGGGGGTTTTGACCATCCGGGATGATCCCCTCCTGGCCCTTAAGGCCGAGAGCTGCGCCTTCGATGATGAGGGGGTAGCTTCCCGGAATAAGGCGGTGGTCGAAGGGGGGGTGCTAAAAACCTTCCTCCATAATACCAAGACCGCAAAAAAAGATGGGGTCCCCTCCACGGGCAACGGATTTAAGGCCGGCTACAAGGCTTCGTTGGATGTGTCCCCGACCAACTTCTACATAGTCCCCTCCGAATCGAGTCCGGAGGAACTGGTGGCCGAGATGGGTCAGGGTCTTTTGATCAAGGACCTGGGGGGCCTCCATTCGGGGGTAAACCCCGTGTCGGGGGACTTCAGCGTCATCTGCGGCGGCTATGTCATCGATGGCGGAAAAATCACCCGCCCGGTGGAACAGATCACCATGGCCGGCAATTTCTTCCAGGTCCTCTTCAACATCGTGAAGACCGCCAATGATATTAACCAACTGCGCCAGAGTGTGGCATCGCCCTCATTGTGGATTAGGGGATTAAATATAAGTGGAGTTTGATCTCGCCACCTATTGTAAATAATCACAAAAGGGGTGGGGGCTGCCATGGTCTAGGAATTGAGATGAACCCGCCTACGGAGCCCCCGGCACCCAGTTTCTTGTCTTGTATCGCTGCGTTCAGCTTTCCTCGCACATACTGGATGCCGGAGATTCCTTCATTATCCTATTCTGCTTTACCCGAGGTCTCCTTCCAGAGGGGAACCTCGGCTCATACGAGCCTCGGTGGGGGTTCCAGCGGGGAACTCTGCGCATGTATGCGCCGATATTACCTAGCCCCAAGCAACCCCCACCCCTCCTAGTGTTAATCACTTCATGTGGCGAGATCAAGCCAAATTACCTGGTGAAAAATCAATTTTATCTACATTCATGAGATAAAATGATTAACTGCATATAATGATACCCCAGGGTGGTGGTTATACCACTTAAGCCCTATAGGGCCCAGCGCCGAGTGACTGACACCCTTGTCGTGCATCTTTCATTATTTTTCTTCCCCCCATCACACTTGGATGATGGATAATTAAAGGCTCTTCTTAGTCTAACCACGCATAGTAACCTCAGCTGGAGCAGGAACTTCGTCCATGACGAGCCTCTGGCGGGCAGGAAAAGCCAGCTTAGGAAGTATAGATTTTAGGGTCAGACCGCCAGCGGAGCTCGGCAGGGATGAAGGTTCCTGTCCAGCGTGAGCTAGTATTGCCGGGATGGTCTTGGTCTTAGATAAGAAATGCCATTATCAAACCATAACCATGGCCTACGATGCCGCCAAAACTAATATAGTTAAAATGGCTTTCGGTTTGGTAATTATAAAAGAATTGGCAATGGGCGGGGCCTTCATCCTTCATCCAGACACCGACCAGGAAATGAGGCTCTACGGATTTGGTTTCTCCGCCATCTGCCCCGGAACCACAGGCCCCAAAAGTCGAGGTGAGAAGAGAAAAGCATAATACCAATAAAACAAATGTAAACACCCTTTTCATTTTGCACCTGTTATAAAAGTATCTTAAAGCATGCTACATGTCAAATCAAACCACCCATGATCTATTAGCTTTTTCGCCGGGGGTCTACTGTACTTTTCGCCGAGGTTGTAGTATACTTTTCGCCAGGGTGTTACTGTACTTTTCGCTGAACTCCCTATCAAATTAAATTGAAAGAATTGGGTGCTATGGATAAAGAAATAAAAAGATGGCAGACAGGAGCGGTAAAAGAAGCGCTTAGCCTCAGGCGGGTAGTCCATATCTCTGGTGCCCGGCAAACAGGAAAAACTACCCTCACCAAACAGGTAATCCCTGATTCTGGCTCCTATCGGACCCTCGATGACACAGATATGTTAAATTTTGCCCTTTCCGATCCGAAGGGGTTTATAGCAAACCCAGGAAAAACGATGGTGATAGATGAAATCCAAAAGGCACCCAACCTGGTTTCGGAAATAAAAATCGCAGTTGATAAAAACAAAGAACCTGGACAATACTTGCTTACAGGTTCTGCCAATTTGTTAACTCTTCCTCGTATATCTGAAAGCCTGGCGGGCCGGGTAAAGTATATACGTCTGAGACCCTTTTCGATGGGGGAAATCCTCGAAAAAGAACCATCTTTTATACAACGAGCCTATAAAGGAGATTTTCCTGAAATAATAAGCGGGTATGATAAAGCAGCATTAATAAAACACGCATTTTGTGGAGGATATCCAGAAGTGGTTGCTTTAAGCAATAGCAATCACAGAAAAGACTGGCATAGAGATTATATAGTAGCTCTCATTGAAAGAGACTTACTTGATGTCTCACACATCCGCCGGAAAGATATACTTTCAAACTTGGTGGGTATTTTATCATCCTGGTCAGCAAAATACATGGAATTGTCATCCATATCTTCATCTCTGGCAATCCATAAAACTACTCTGGAAAACTATATCCATGCACTTATATCGATGTTCCTCTTTGACCGGCTCGCACCATGGATAAAGACCGATTATGAGCGAGTGGGAAGACGCTCAAAAATATATGCCGCTGATACAGGGATAATGGCATCGTTATTGGGTTGGAAAGAGGAAGATGTGTTCATGAGTGAGGACCGTTCAGGGAAATTAATAGAAACTTTTGTTTACCAGGAATTATTGGCACAGATCGAATTATTAGGAAATTATACTATCACCCATTATAGGGACAGGAATAACAGGGAGATAGATTTTGTCATAGAAAATGAGGAGGGGGAAATCCTGGGAATTGAGGTAAAATCTAGCCACAGTGTCTCTCGGGGAGATTTTAAATCCCAGGAATGGTTCAAAGAACATATCCATAAAAGCAAAAAATCCTACACTGGAATAATATTATACTCCGGCGATAGGGTTATCAGATTTAGTGATACCTTAAGTGCTGTACCTTCCGCAGCTCTATGGCTTTAGGTAATGATGGGTTTTATTCCCAAAATGCAGTACAATACCCTAATAAAATATTCTAAATACGGAGCACCACCAACATGAGTACCAATTACCTGGATAAAAACTTTGATCCTTCCCTGACATCGTTTTACGATAAGTTCGAAGGGAACAGCCTGGATCTAACGAAATGGAGTTACCAAAACGGTAATGGCTCGGCCTATAGTAGAGCCGGCTGGGGAAATGAGGAGATGCAATCCTACGACACCCAACAGGTAAGCGTCGGCAATGGGGTCTTAAGGATTACCGCAGAAAGGCGCAGTTTTGATGACAGAAATTATGTTTCCGGGAAGCTCGTTACCGCCAACGGCGGAAGCCACGCCGACCTGAATGAACCCTCGAATAATACGGGAAATAAATTTTCGCAAACCTACGGCCGCTTCGAAGCGAAGATACGCCTGACCAAAGCTGTCAGAGGCCTCTGGCCGGCCTTTTGGATGATGCCTGCGGGCAGTGTCTATGGCGGCTGGCCCCGTTCGGGTGAAATAGACATAATGGAGATAACAGGAAAAAACCCCCACGAAGCATCTTCTACCATCCATGTACAGAGGCCCGGGGGGCGCCACTATAGGGGTACCAAGTACCACTTTCCATCAGGAGAAGACTATACCTCCTTCCATGTTTATGGGGTCCGTTGGACAAAGGAGGAAATGTGCTTCACCATGAACAATCAGCTTACAAGAAGACTAGAGCCTAGCGAGTGGAACTCAGAGTTCTACCCAAATAAGACTGGCCCCTTCGACCAACCCTTTCATCTAATCTTTAACCTGGCGATAAATAGCGGACGCTTCAGCGGAGACAGCTGGATAGAAGAAAACGACAGCGAACTCCCCATTGCATTGGAAGTTGAATGGGTCCGAGTCTATACGATAGAAAACGATCCCTGGCCGGTACCTACCCAACAGATGGATGGTGTTACAAATTACGAGAGGTAGAGGGAGCATATCTAGGTTTGATCTCGCCACTACCATAAACGTAACCTCAAGAGGGATGTGGGCCGCCATGGTCTAGGAATTGAGATGAACCCGCCTACGGAGCCCCCGGCACCCAGTTTCTTGTATCTCATCATTGAGTTCAGCTTTTCTCGCACATACTGGGTACCGGAGCTTATTTCATTATCCTATTCTGCTTTACTCGAGGTCTCCTTCCAGAGGGGAACCTCGGCTCATACGAGCCTCGGTGGGGGTTCCAGCGGGGAACTCTGCGCATGTATGCGCCGATATTACCTAGCCCACAGCGACCCCCACCCCTCTCGTGTTTGATCTCTTAAGTGGCGAGATCAAGCCATGTTGGCTAGTTAAAATCATGCTAATATTCGTGAAGTAAAAACAGGACGTATTGCATGTTTTCTGTTTAGTAAAACATTCAAAGTGTCCTGTTTTTTTCATTCATAATTATCTATTCACATCGTGAATAATACACCCTTGTCGTGTATCATTCATTATTTTTCTTCCCCGACCACACATGTAGGAGCCAACCCAGGGTATCTGTCACCTTTGTCGAGGATATATCATCCCTCTTCCCCACCTACATTGCTTGGAGGATAGATTAGTAAAGGCTCTTCTTGATCTAATCGCTCATTGCTTGCTCAGCTGGAGCAAAAAATGGTCCCTGCGGCGATTTCGGTCTGACTACTCAATCAATAGGGTAAGGTTTTTTTCTTTGGGTTACATGGTTGAGTAGTCAGAGCCGTTTGAGCCGCGGGGGCCATGTTTTTGTCCAGCGGTGAAGGGGTATGGGGGTCTTAGTTTTTAGTTATTAATGTCATAATCAAACCTAACTTTATTTCAATTATTACCCTTCTCCCCTCTCTCCTTCATTGTCTTTTCCAAACTAGCCAGCGCCCTGCGAAGGTCCTCGTCCATGGGGCTAGAGCTGCGGGCCCGGGTGGGGCTGGGGGGGAAGGGTTCCTCGGGGGAGGGGGTTCTGTCTGAGGGGGTGGGCCCGGCGGAGAAGGTTTCTTTAGGGGAGGGGGTTTCGCCTGACAGGGTGGGCTCCTGGGGTTTGGGGGTTGGTTCGCTGCGGGGAGCACCGCCGGGGGCTTGGACCGAAAAGGGCTGGCGGGCCAGGCGGAAGGTGATGCCCCGGATTTCGAGTTTGGGGTTCCTCTTTTGCAGGATCTCCAGAATTTGGTCCTGCTTGGTCTGGAGGATCTGGATCCATCCGGGGTGGTCTGTTTCTATCTGTAGAATCCCCTTGTCCAGCTCCCCTATCCGGGAATGGCCTGCAGCGGCGGGGAGGTCTCCCTGTTTTCTGTCCTCGGCCCTGGTGGGCCAGATTTCGGCCATCACCTGGTTCCATGATGAAAAGAGGGATCCCCTGGCATGGGCTGCTTCGGCGAAGCCGGGGCCAAACCATGAGTCAAAAAGCTGATTGATTATTTCCCTGTTTTTCCTCATGGAACGCGGAGCCTCCCGGATTCAACGTGATAGAGCATTGTATCGGAGCTGCGGTACCTCTCATAGGGTTCCCCGGGCAGAAAGGTATAGAGGGCCTGCTCATAATCGGGCATGACGGACAAAAACTTTTCCCGCTTGGCCGGGTCCAGTTCCAAAAGCACATCGTCCAAAAGAAGGACGGGGTTCTTCCCGGTCCGCTCCCTGTAGGACCTTATCTGGGCAATCCGCAAAAGCAGGGCCAAGAGCCGTCTTTGCCCCGTAGATGCCTGGGGGCTAAACTCCCTTTCTTCCCGGGTAAAAAGATAGCGGTCCCGGTGGGGCCCCGACATACTGCTCCCCATGGTGAAGTCCGAGCCCCGCCTCTCCTCCAGGTGACGGAGCAGTTCCGGGACCGTGTTCGCCTTCCAGGAGGGGCGGTACTGGACCCCTATGCCCCCCAGGCCGGAGATCTCACGGTAGAGGGACTCGAAGACCAGGCTAAACTGGGCGGCGGTCTCCTGGCGCTTGGTGCTTAGTTCCAGGCCGTAGCGGACCAGCTGGAGGTCCAGGGCCTCCAGGGTGGCACTCACCTCGGGGTTCGGCGGATAGACCCCGCCCCGGAGGATCGCATTCCTGTTCTTTAAGACCTGCCGGTAGCGGCGCAGATCCTCCAGATAGAGGGGATCCCAAAGACTCCGGGTTTGATCGAAGAACCAGCGGCGCCGTTCGGGGCTCCCGGAGACAAAGTCCATATCATCGGGGCTAAAAATAACCGAGGGGGCTACTTGCAGAAGATCCTTCCGGTCTTCAATCTGTTTACCATCCAGGTGGATAGCTTTTTTACCGTCCCTATAGCTTAAGTTCACCGTCTCGTGGAGGGAGCCCTCCAAACGAAGGGCGGCAGAAAAATCCTTTTCGCCGCTGCGGGCCAGGTCCCGGTCCCGGGCTCCCCGGAAGGAGGACCCATAGGAGCAAAAATAGAGGGCCTCTAAAAAGTTGGACTTTCCCTGGCCGTTTTCTCCCACCAGGAAAATATCCTTTCCCCGAAGATCTACTTCTTCGTCGGCGAGGTTCCGAAAAGCGGCGGTCCTAAGGGAGGCAAAACCCATAGGGAAAAACTATAAAGCCTAGTCCTGCTGCATGGGCATCACGATATGAAAGAAGTCCTTTTCCGGCACCGGCATGATGGTGATGGCCTTGTTATACTCGGTAAAGTGGACGTTAATTTCATCTCCCGTAATGACCTTAAAGGGTTCTTCGATGTAGCGGTAGTTAAGGGCGATGGAAAGCTCCTCCCCCTCATACTTACAAGGAATTTCTTCCCGGGCATTCCCTATGTCGTTTTCTTCGCAGTAGACCGACACGGCTCCCGGGGCCAGGCCCAGATAGACCCGATGGGATTTCTGCTCCACCAGGAGGGCTACCCGCCGCAGGGCATCGAGCATCTCCAGGCGGTTAACGGTAAAGCTGTTGGTCTGGTTTTCGGGGATAACCCGGCGGTAGTTGGGGAACTGGCCTTCGATTAAGACCGAAGACAGGGTATAGGATCCAAAGCGGATAAAGATGGTCTTGTCGGTGACTGAGACCTCCGCCATTCCTTCGTCCCCGGCCCTGCGGGAAAGGATGTTGAGAATCTTGGGGGGTATGATAACCCCGCTAAAATCATCTACCCCCCCAGGGGCGGGCTTTTCGATATAGGCCAGGCGGCGGCCGTCGGTGGCCACCATGATGAATTTCCCTTCGGTTTTTTCAAAGTAGACGCCGTTCATAAAGTAACGGGTTTCATCATCCGAGATGGCAAAGATGGTCTCGGTGATCATGTCCTTTAAATCTTTTATGGGGAGCTCAAAAAAACTTTCTCCCCCAGCGCTGAATTCGGGGTACTTCTCCGAGGCGGTGCTTTTAAGCTGAAATTGGGCCCGTTTTACCTTGGTTCGGATATGGACCCTATTGTCGCTCCGTTCAAACTCAATCTCTCCGTCGGGGACCGAGTTGAGGATCCCAAAAAACTTATCCCCATAGACGTTGACGCTGCCGGGTTCTACCACATCGACGGGAACCTTGGTTTCAAAGTTTACCTTCATATCTGTGGCTTTTATATGAAGAATCCCATCGACAGCTTCAAGATAAATATTGGATAAAATGCTAATGGCATTTTTCGAAGCTATGATCTCGTTAGCTATGGCTATCTCTTTTAATAACGTGGCTCGTTCACAAATAAACTTCATAATGTGCTCCTTACACAAAGCTATTATTACTTATTCTTTTATATACTAATAATAGTAATAATAATAGGGGACCAGAAATGTGGAAAAACCCCTTAATTCCATACCCATCATGGACTTAGGCCAGGAAGAAGCTCTGGAATAGACCCCCCCTTTATCCAGAGGAATCCACAGTTTCCACAATTTCCTTCGGTTTTTTGCCTTATCCCCCGTTTAATCACCCCTTTTCCATAAGATATTCACAAACCCTGTCTGACAGTCCCGCGGGGTGCTGTACGGGCGGGGCCCTGTACGGGCGGAGCCTTTTATGGGCCCTTGCTATTTTACGTTGTACTCCTTGATCATCCGTTTTAGCCGCTCCAGGGCGGAATAAAGGTTGGAGTCGCTCTGTTTTTCCTCATCGATGATCCGGCATGAATGGAGGATTGTGGTGTGATCCCTGTCCCCAAAGGCCTGGCCTATTTCGGTGAGGGAATACTCGGTGAGTTCCCGGCAGAGGTAGATGGCCAGGTGCCGGGGCTTTACGATGCCGGCGCTCCGTTTTTTTCCCTTTAGATCGTTGGGGCTCAGGTGGTAATCTTCGGCCACCACCCTTTGGATGATCTCCATGGACATGTTTCCCTGCTTGGGGTCGGCGAAGATGTCCTTGAGTTCCCTCTGGGCGATGTCCATGGTGACCGGCTTGTTTACCAGGTCGGCGTAGCCCATCATTTTATTCAGGGCCCCCTCCATGTCCCGGACATTGGAGGAAATATGTTTGATGATGAGCTCTATAATTTCGTCGGAAATTTGAATTTCTTTTTTGAGTTCGATCCGCTTGAGTTCGATTTTCTTTTTGAGGATGGCCATGAGTTCTTCGAATTTTGGGAGCTGGAGTTCCACGCTGAGGCCGCTGGTAAACCGGGATTTGAGCCGGTCGGCCATCCATTTAAGCTCCGTGATGGGCCGGTCGCAGGTAAAGACCATCTGCTTGCGTTTGTTGCTCAGGGCTTCGAAGGTGTAGAAGAGCTCGTCCTGGGTGCTGGTGGCCTGGGCGCTGATGGTGTGGATATCGTCGATGAGGAGGGTGTCCACGTTGCGGTACTTTTTCGCAAAGGCGTCCTTGTTCTTCTGGCCCAGGCCGACCACGTCGACGAACTCCCTCATAAAGCCCTCGCCGGTGATATAGAGGATCTTCATCTCGTTGTGCTGGTAAATATAATGCCCTATGGCCTGCATAAGGTGAGTTTTCCCGAGCCCGGTCCCCCCGTAGATGAGCAGGGGGTTGTAGATTCGGGAGCTGCCGGGGTTTCGGGCCACCGCCTGGGCGGCATTGACCGCATAGTTGTTGATGGCCCCTACCACGTAGGTATCAAAGGTGAACTCCCCCTGCAGTTCGGGGTGAAAAAGCCGGGGTTCTGGCTCTGCGGCGGGGGCCGTAGGGGTAGGGGCAGGGGCACTGACCGCTGGGGCGGGGCTCTTTTTGGGGCCTTCCTCGGAAGTTTCGGTCCTTTTTTGGATTTCCAGGTTGATGACGAGCTCTTTTCCTGTCAGTTCGCCGATTTTACTGGTTAAACGGGGCAGATAACGGGGGCTGAACATCTCCAAAAAGAAGGAAGAGGGGACCGATGCCCGGATTTTATCCTCCGAGGCCTCGATATAGTCGACCTTACTGAGCCAAATTCCATATTCTTCTTCGCCCAGCTCATGTTTTAGCTGGTTCAGGGATTCATCCCAGAAGCTTTTATAGTTCCATTCCGACATATACCCGTCCCCGGTTAGTTATCCACATTTTATTCACAGCTCTGGGACTCTTTAAACTGGCCCCTTAATCCAAAAAGTCCAAAATGAATGTCTTCATACCTTAAAACTTGAATAGTATATCAATCTAATTCCTTATATTATAAAGAATTAGGTTCTCCCCAAAAAACCATGAATTCTAAGCCCCAGAGCCCCATGGGCATTAGGTTCCAGATAGTCCCCGGAAGGTAAAGAAATCCACATGCTTTCCACAATTTGCCTTTCTTCTCGAAAAGCCCCACGTCCGGGGCCCCCGGGAGCCCTGGAGCCCCTGCTCAAGGGATACCCTGGGAGGGAATTGCTATTTTACCCCGACAATGGGGGGTTTTGCAAGATAATTTTTTAATAGGTTTTTAGGATTTCCAGGAGCCTTTCCCTGGATATGGTCCTCAGAAAGGCCGCCAGCCGGGGTCCCTGGTCCTTCCCGATCAGGGCCTGGTAGGCGGCCCTGAAGAGATCCTTCCCCTCCAAGTTTTGATCTTTGGCCACCTCGTAAATTGCCTCGGCGCAGGCCCTATCGTCGGCGAAGCTTTCGATGGGGCCGATTACCCGGTCCCGAAGGGCGGCCACGGCGGCCTTTTCTTGGGGGCTCAGGGCCTCCGAGGGGCTTTCTCCAGGGCCCTTTAACCTAAACTGAAAGTCCTCGGGGGCACATTCTTCTACCCAGTACTTGGCGCAGAGGGCCCGGGTTTTGAGGGCCGGGAGCTGCTCAGGGGAAGGCGCGGCGCCCCCAAAGACCAGATCGGCCAGGGCCTTGTCTATGTCCCCGTCGGCGATTTGGATGAGGTTGCAGAGGTGGCGAAAGGGGACCTGGAAGGGGAGGGGGGGCATGAGAGAGCGGCCCTGGGCATCGGTACAAACCTGGGAGAGGAGGTAGATCCGCTTTTCCCGCTCAAAACTGGCCTCGTCCTTGGCCTTTTCCAGCCCCCAGGCGATCCGTTCGGTCTTGTCGTAGTCCTCGTAGATTTTGATCACGTCCAGATCGAAGGAAATCGTGAACTCCGTGTTGGGCCGGGTACCGGCGAAGAGGTAGCGGCAGACCTCGGGGGTATAGACCCTGAGGACCTCTCCCAGGTCCACCACGTCCCCCTTGGAGCTGGACATTTTGCCGGGGCTCCCCTTTAGGCTGATAAAGTCGTATTTAAAGCTGTGGGGGGCGGGCCAGTCGTAGACCTCCTGGGCCACCACCCGGGCGGTGTCAAAGCTGCCTCCGGGGCTGTGGTGCTCCTTTCCGGCGGGCTCAAAGTCTACCTTCTCGTGGGCCCAGCGCATGGGCCAGTCCACCCGCCACAGGAGTTTTACCTCGCTGCTCTTTCGGAGGTCCACCTGGTCGGTGAATCCGCAGGCCTCGCAGGTGTAGGAGAGGAGCTTCTCTCCCCCCTCCCAGGAGTCTATGCGGGTTTCGTCCTTGTGGCAAGTCTTGCAAAAAACGCTGACGGGCCACCAGGGGCCCTGGATCTTGTGGTCCTCGTCCCTAAACTTGTCCAGGATCTTCCGGAGGGCCTCCTGCTTTTCCAGGGCCTGAATCATCCCCTGGGCATAGGCGGAGGCCCGGTACTTGGAGGCCTGGTAAAGGAACTCGGGTTCTATGCCCACCAGGGGCAGGGCCTTTTCGATGTTTACTTCGTTATGCCGGGCGTAGCTTTCTTCCTGGCCGTAGGGGTCCGGCACCATGGTAATGGGCCAGCGGAGGTAGCCGGAAAGCATCTCCTGCTGGGGCATGTTGGCCGGGACCTTCCGGAACACGTCGTAGTCGTCCCAGGAGTAGATAAACCGGACCGTTTTACCCAGATCCCGCAGGGCCCGGACCACCAGGTCCACCGAGATGATCTCCCGGAAGTTCCCAATGTGGACGGTCCCCGAGGGAGTAATCCCCGAGGCGCAGGTGTAGAGCTCCTTTTCGCCCCTCTCTTTGATAACCCTTAAGGCTGCTTCGTCGGCCCAGTGATGGGGCCGGCCGGCGGGCCCCCCCTGGGCCTTGCTGTCTCTTTCCATGGTGGAGAGAGTATAGACGAAAGGGCTCTCTTTTTTCCAGCCCCTGTTAAAAGTTCTAAGAGGGGGATATAATAAGCCCATGAGCACGATAAATACCGAAACCCTTGGGGAAATTATTTCTGCATATAAGCATGATTTTGATCGAGTTCACAGGGAAGAGATTTACAAGTGGAAAGCTGTAAAATGCTTTCAGGATAATTGGGATGAAAAAGCGGCCGATTTCCCTTTGATGCTGGATCAGGCGCTGGGTAAGGCAAATAACCTTCTTGCTTCAATTAATTTTTATCCCAAGGGCATGATTTGTGATATTGCAAAACATGATCCGGAAGCAGTGAGGGCGATGTTTACAGCCCTTTTTGATGAGTTTCAGCCTGTATTGGAAAGGATGGAAAATTTTATCGAAAATGCTGAAAGACTGCGTTTAAAATACGGCGGCGGTTCCTGGAAATCTCATTATCAGACCACTTATTCGGTTGGCATTTATCTTTTCTTCCGATATCCGGAAAAATACTTTATCTACAAATACCGTAAATTTAAAGACTTTGCCTTAAAGATTGGTTTTACCGATGTACCAAAGAAAGGTAGAATTGAAGGGTTTCAGCATTATTTTGAAATGTGCAATGAAATTCTAAATATTGTAATGAAAGATAAGGATCTGCTAAGTTTAAGTAAAAACCGCTTGTCAGCAGACGATTACCCGGACGAGAATTTCCATATTTTAACCGATGACATCGTCTATTATGGCAGCAGGTCTATAAATAACACGGATGAATGTGTATGGTGGCCCAGCGAAGAAGAATATGTACCTGGCATAGATAAGGAACGGTGGAAACAACTTTTATTTGATAAAACTATTTTTACATATGATTCGATAACTATCTTAAAAAGGATGCTAGATATTGGCGGAGAGGCTACCTGCACCCAGTTGAGTCAAGAATACGGCAAAACAAAGAATTTTTATAATATCGGTTCTTCAAGATTGGCTAGACGAGTTTGGAAAGCAACAGGTTGCAATTTATTACTTAGAAACAATGAAAATTCAAGGTATTGGCCAATTCTATATGTTGGAAAACGTGCTGACAAAGATACATCCGGCAGCTATATTTGGCGTTTACGCTCTGAGCTAAAGGCAGCATTAGAAGAAATATATTCAAACACAGGAACTGAAACAGAGGAAAATTGTATTATTGAACATGAGCCTTATACAAAAGAATATTTCCTTTCCGAAGTTTACTTCCCCGAGGAAGGATATGACCCCCTTGTTGCTCTTCTAAAATATAAAAAGAATATCATCCTTCAGGGTCCTCCGGGCGTTGGGAAAACCTTCGCTGCAAAGCGCCTGGCCTATTCGATCATGGGTAAGAAAGATGAAAGTAAAATCAAACTTATCCAATTTCATCAAAATTATTCCTATGAAGACTTTATTATGGGATATAAACCTGATGAATCAGGGTTTACATTACAGACAGGCATATTTTATCAATTTTGCAAGATAGCAGAAAATAGTCCGGATAATGATTTTTTCATAATTATTGATGAGATTAACCGCGGTAATTTAAGTAAAATTTTTGGTGAATTGCTCATGATGATAGAAAAAGATTATAGGGGTGAAAAAATAACAATGGCTTATAATGGCTTAGTGTTTTCTGTTCCAGAAAATCTCTACATTATCGGCACAATGAATACAGCAGACAGAAGTCTTGCCATGATAGATTATGCACTTCGCAGAAGATTTAGTTTCTATGATATGAGTCCCTCCTTAGATAATGAACAATTTCGATCATATATTCAATCGTTGGACAACGAAGCTCTTAATGATTTAATTGAACTCGTGAAGGAGTTAAATCAGGAAATAGCAAACGATGATTCTCTTGGCGAGGGATTTTGCATTGGTTACAGTTATTTCTGCAATCAGGAAATCTTTACCGAGGAATGGCTTTCAGGAATCATTGAATTTGAATTGATTCCCATGCTTAACGAATATTGGTTTGACGATAAAACTAAGGCCCAAAATTGGGCTGCTAAACTTCGTGGAATCTTGAATGACTGAAAACAAAAGTATTCTAATCAAGAATATATACTATATGCTGTCCTATGTTTATCAGAATCTTCAGCAAAAAAATTACAAAAAAATAGAGACAGAATCTTTCGAAAATGCACTGGATCTTTTTACTTCCATACTTGCCATAGGTATTATATCACAGCTTAAACATGGTCTTAGCCGGGAATATATTGAATATCAAGATAAGCTATCTACTTTAAGAGGGAAGATCGATATCAATGAATCAATAAAGTTAATGGTTAGCAAAGACAGAAGGCTCGCCTGTCGATATGACGAGTTATCAGAAAATCATTATATGAATCAAATTATTAAAACAACAGCACTTTACCTGCTCAATAGCAGTGATGTGCAACGGAAAAACAAAGCTATGCTCAAAAAATCTATATTCTTTTTTTACAATGTAAATACCATAGAACCATCGGCAATACGCTGGCGATCTTTACATTTTCATCGCCATAATGCGTCTTATCGTTTACTAATGAATATATGCTATCTTGTATTGAATGAATTGATATTAACCACCAATGATGGAAAACGAAAGCTCGCAGCTTTTAATGATGACCAGCAGATGTCAAGGCTTTATGAAAAATTCATACTAGAATATTACAAAAAGCATTTCCCACAATACCGTCCTTCCGCAAGAGAAATAAAATGGGATACAATAGGAACCATGGACTTTCTTCCACGTATGTATTCAGACTGTATGCTGATCGATATAAAAAGCGGAAAAAAACTAATAATTGATACTAAATACTATGGTAAAATACTACAAACACATTATGATATAGATACTATTCAATCAAATAATCTTTATCAAATTTACTCCTATGTTAAAAATGAAGCTAAGGAAAACATTGGGCTAGTTGACGGACTATTACTATATGCAAAAACAGATGAGCATAGATTTCAGGGTACCACCTATAATTTAGGAGGTAACAAGATTAGTGCAAAAGTACTTGATCTGAACAGAGACTTTTCAGAAATAAGAAATCAACTTGATGTAATTGTCAAAGAATGGATTGAATAATCATGGACTTTAAAACTGGAAAATGGGCTAAAAATATTATTGATTTACAGCAGGAAGACGGCTCATGGGGGTATTTTCATTCCTTATCAAACCCAAATTCAAAGCAGCCCATGGCGACTGAACAGGCTTTAAGAAGACTGGAAATTTTGGGGTTTACCATCGAAGACAGGCCCATTAAAAGGGCAGTGGCATATTTGAATGACTGCCTTACAGGAAAAAACAGGATTCCAGATCGGGAAGAGAAGGTACACAACTGGGATATCTTTACTGGTTTAATGCTCTCTGCCTGGATAAAAAGATTCACCAAAGAAAATGAAAGGGTGAATGAAATAAGCAAAAAATGGAGTGAAATTGTTAATGCATCTTTTTCTGCCCAGGGCTATAACCATAGCGAATATGTAAAGACCTACGAAAGGGTGTTTAAAACAATAACGAATCCCAAGGCAGGGAGGTTAATTGATTTTGTGAATTTTTATCCCGTATCATTATTGACTAATGAGCTGGATAAAAAATTCGAACCCTATTATTTCGATTATATTTTGAATCATGCTCAGGGGATTTATTATGTATATGATAGAAAACTAACAGAGGTTCCTAAAGAATTTGCATCAAAAATTACTAGTTATTTTGTGCGGGCCATAGAATTATTGGCCAATTATGAAAACCCGGAATGTAAAAAAAAGTTGAACTATGTGAAAACATGGCTTAATGAAAACGCGCTAAGTAAGAACCGATGGGACATGGGAAAAGAATCTAAGGATGGGATTAGCTTTCCATTATCGGATTCCTGGAGAAATGAAGAAAACAGAATCTTTGATTGCACATATAGAATTCAAAAAATCCTCGAAAAATTATCTTGAAAGTAAAACCCTCTAAGCCTGGGCTTTTTCTGACATCATTTTTCGTCCAAGGATAATCAGCAGTACCAAGAGAAGACTGGCGTAGAGAAGGACGCTTCTAAAGCCCCAGGCGGGGCCGATAAAACGATTGGTCAATCCAATGATGTAATGGATGGCCCCCCCAAGGATGGCGGCGATACAGATGATGGCACTGCTTACCGTCTGGGCCCTTTCTTTAAAATAGACCACGTTTATGGCCATTACGGTGGGCCACATGAGGGCCACAAAGATCCCCGCCAGGGGGATCAGTCGAATTCCTCCTTCCCCAAAGATAAAAACCAGTATGTAGGTAGCCAGGATCCCCACCGCAGCGGTGATCACGCTTTTTACGTATCCAATTTTCTCGATGAAAAATCCAGAGACCAAACGGGTGAGGGTGAACAAAAGGTAAAACAATGAAACCAGGCCAGTCATGGCGGTCCCTGCATCAAGGCCGTAGACATCGTGAAGGTAGAGGCCGCTCCAGGAGACGGAACTCCCCTCGACCACCCCTGCCAGGCCCAGGATGCCCCCAAAGACCCAGACCATGGGTTCCTTCATGAGCCGCCAAAAGGTGGGGCCCTCTTTAGAACTGCTTTCATGGGCAGGAAAGCGGACAAAGAGGGTCAGGCCCAGCATGAGAAGAACCGGAATCAAAAGGAGGGGGTAGATCCCCTGCCAGGTCCTTCCCTGATTAAACATGATCCCCATAAAACGGGGGCCAGCCATAGCCCCAAGGCCGTAGCAAAAATGAAGGAGGTTCATCATCAGGGCCGTCTTCACTGTAAAGATCCGGGATCCAAGGCCGTTTAAACCCACTTCAAAAAACCCCAGGCCCCCTTGGATAATGAGGAAATGCATGGCGGCCATCCAAAAGCTGGAAATGCCATGAAAAAAAAGGGTCCCCCCAATAATGAAGGCAAAACCCATGAGGAGGTTTCGTTTAAGTCCAAATTTATCCATGAAGGTCCCGGCAATAATGCAGAAGGCCATCATGGTGTAAGAAACCAGGGCGGTAAGGAGGCCCATGTTGCTGTAGGATGCATCAAAGTCATTTCGGATAAGGGGAAAACTCACCCCTCTCATGCTATTGAAAACCCCTATAAGAATCATGTTCCCAAAGGCCAAAAAAAGCAGGGGCTTGGAGAAGCGGCTTTTACTCATGCCTTACTATAGGTGAAGGGCCCTCCATATACAAGGGATAACCCTCTATTTTGGGTGGTTCTATTCCTCTATTTTGTAGTGTTTTTTCCCTCTATTTTATTGACTATTTATCCTCTATTTTATATGATTTTCTTATGACATTGCGGGACCCCAACTATAAAGAGAGGCTCTTAGAAAAGCAGCTTCAAAGACATTTAAAAGCTTTTGGAGCAGTAGAAATAATTGGGGCCATGTGGTGCGGGAAAACATGGATGGCTAATGCCTATGGGCTTAGTAAAATAAATATATCAGACCCCCAGACCAAAGCAATAGTAGAGGCGGATCTAAGCCTTGCCTTTGAGGGAGGGAAGCCCCATGTTATCGATGAATGGCAGGAATTACCATCCCTATGGGATGCTGCACGGCTCCACATTGATTCTCGACCAAAGGAGCGGGGCTTATACATTTTAACAGGATCATCGACGCCTAAAAAAGAAGAAACCAGCCACAGCGGAACTGGGAGGATTTCACGTCTTCATTTAAGACCCATGAGCCTTTTTGAAACAGGAGACTCTAATGGGATAGTATCCCTAAGCGGATTGTTTGAAGGACAATTTAAAAAGGCCCGGGTAGAAACGGACATCAAAAAAATTTCTTATTTTATCTGTAAAGGGGGGTGGCCGGGAGCCCTGGGTTTAGAGATAGAGGACCCACAATTAATTCCAAACCAATATATAGATACCCTTTTATCTTTTGTGGGAAGAAAAAATAATATGAATGAAAATAGATTAAGACGTTTCTTAGGATCATTGGCCCGAAATTTAGGACAGGCAGTTACATATAAGACCATTGCAGCTGATATAACTGAAGCACAGGATGATTCGATTCCACAAAATCATATAGATCAATTATTAACTCTATTTAAAGATCGATTTATTGTAGAGGATCTAAATGGCTGGGATGCGCCTGTTCGTTCAAAATCCCGGGTACGTATAAAACCCAAGCATTGTTTTGTTGATCCCTCCCTGCCTGCCGCCTTATTGGGAGTTAACAATGAACGACTTTTACTGGATGGACAGTTGTTTGGTATTTTATTTGAAGAATTGGTATTACGAGATTTACGGATATATGCATCTGCCATGGAGAATGCCCTGCCTGATCCGGTAAAATATTATCGGGATTCTGACAACCTGGAAGTGGATGCAATCATCGAACTAAGGGATGGCCGCTGGGCAGGGGTAGAAATAAAACTTGGAGAAGCAAGGGTGAATGAGGGGATTAAAAACTTACTGCGTTTAAAAAATAAAGTTGCATCTAATCCAGCAGCCAGAAACCCAGAACCAACCTTTTTGGCCGTCATAACCGGTAAATCTGACTTTTGCAGAGTAAGCCCCGAAGGGGTTTATGTATTTCCCATAACGGCCCTGGGAGGATAGTTAAACATGAAAACAAAGCTAAGCATAGAGGGCGAAAAGTTTTTGATAAACGGAAAGCTGGTCTACAGCGAGATCCCGGGGAACAGTGCAGATGTTCATGGGCTCTTAATGAACGCCCGGTTTATCCAGGGCATCTTTGATGACAAGGCCGATCCCAAACGTTTTGCTCGATTTGGCTGGAGGGCCTGGGACCCCAGGCGGCATACGGAGGATCTTATTAAGGCCCTGCCTCTGTGGTACTCCTATGGTCTGCGGGCCATCACCGTGGGTTTCCAGGGGGGTATGCCGGTCTTTACGATAGATAATGCGAGCATTGATAACAACCCCTTTAGCGAAGACGGGACCGCGATAGATCCTGCCTATCTGGAAAGGATGGAGAGCATCTTCAGGGCCGCCGATGACCTGGGCATGGCGGTGATCGTCAGCATCCTCTACCAGGGGCAGATAAACCGCCTGCAAGATGGCCTGGCGGTGCGGAATGCCATTCGTTCAGCCTGCCGCTGGTTAAAAGACCAGGGCTTTAGCAATGTGATCATCGAGGTGGCCAACGAGTACGGGGTGGGGAATTTTAGGATGCGTCCCCTCCTCTCTGACCCCGAGAGCATCAGCGGCCTTATTGAGCTGGCCCGGGAACACTCCGGGGGCCTCCCCGTGGGCTGCAGCGGGGCCGGCATGGTCATGCATAGCGAAGTAGCCCGGGCCAGTGATGTGATCCTCATCCATGGGAACGGGGCCCACCGGGAGCAGTACAGCCGCTTTGTGAAAAAGGTAAAGTCCTGGAATCTGGCTAAACCCATCCTTTGTAACGAGGATTCCCCCTGTATTACCAACCTGGACGTGGCCTTCGATACAAAGACATCCTGGGGCTACTACAACAACCTCTCCAAGCAGGAACCCCCGGCAGATTGGACCATCGCCAACGCCGAGGACCTCTTCTTTGCCCGCCGCATGGCCCGGGGTTTAGGTTTCCCCCTTCCCTCCCTTCCGGAGGAAGAGCAGTATGTCCTGGACGGCCTAAGCTGCCGTCACGAGTACCAGGGCACACGCTGGGTCCGCCTCAGTGCCGAGTACCCCGAGACAATCAACTACGTAGACTTTATCCAGAACGGGAACCTGGCCGGCCGCTCCTACCAGGAACCCTTTTACCTGAACTCCGAAGAAACCTGGATACAGGGGGGCTCCCCCACCAAAAAGGGTGACACCTGGCGTGCCCTGGTCCACCTGGCCGATGGCCGCACCCTGGAGCGGGAGGTGGTGGTGGGGTAGGGGGATTATATATCCTATTTTCCAGAGTTTTATGGTTTTTTTCCTAACCAGGTATGACTTCACTACTTACTGGTGACGTACGCTAATCATTTATTCTATGGCGCACCTTGGTTTACAATAATCTTTTTTTTGCCAATTCACAATACTTTTTATCTATTTCGATTCCAATAAAAAAACGATTATTCAAATATCTACAAGCAACTCCCGTGGTACCACTACCACAAAATGGATCAAGTACAATATCATTTTCTTTAGTGGATGCGAGTACAATTCGTTTTAAAAGATCAAACGGTTTTTGGGTAGGATGTTTTCCATTTTCTTTTTCACTACTTTTTGGTGTTGTCATTGACCAAACTGATCTCATTTGTGTATTACCTTTTTTTAATTTGTCTTCTGGAAAATGACCATTCTTCATAGCTTCATAATTAAAGGTATGTTTAGCTTTTTTTTCTTTTCGAGCCCATATAATTGTTTCATGTGATGCTGTAAAAAACCGACAGCTTAAATTGGGTGATGCATTTGGTTTAAACCATGCAATATCATTTAAAATATGAAAATTATTTTTTTGTAAAAGATAGCCGCATTGATAAATACTATGATAAGTTCCGGATATCCATATAGTTCCTTCAGGCTTTAGTATACGACGACATGCAGAAATCCATTCATTATGAAAAAAGGTATCTTCTTCGAAACCATTGCTTTTATCCCACTTTCCTTTATTTACATTGACTCTTTTTCCGTTCTGGCATGAAAAACCATTATTTGACAACATATAAGGGGGATCTGCAAAAACCATATCTATTGAGTTTTCTGGAATAGAATTTAATACTTTCAGGCAATCTTCATTGAAAATCAAAACATCATTTAATTTAAAAAAAGGGTTATAATCTTTTAGAGATTTTGCAAGTATTTTTCCAAAATGACCTTTCGGATCGAGTGTTCTATCAATAAGATCAAAATGTTGTTGTACTGGATTCATTTTAATTTTCCTTCTGGTAGACCTAGCCATGCTAAAGGTAATTCGTTAAATTTATAATGACAATTTACTGAATTAATATAATCTAAAACATCTTTATAGGAAGGTTTTTTATACCAATCATTTAATACGTAAACATACTCAACCATTAATCCAAGCGATAGAACCAATTTTTGGTATTGTTTACGTTTGAAATCACAAGTTTGCAATTTTTCATCTACAGAACCTGGTACTTGTTGATATTTTATTTCTATGATAAATAAAGTCTCACGTACAATAACTAATAATGCATCATCTGGCAATAGTTTTTTCGAAATTAATAACTTCCATTCAATTTTATTTTCTTCTAAAAAGTGATAAAAATCATGTTTCTTAAATGCTCTTGCTACTAATTTTTCATTAAAGTAGATGTCTGAACCCGCTCTCTTATTAGAGTTACGAACTGTGTATCCTTTTATACCCTTCAAAAAACCAAGAAAATCAACTTTATTTTCAAAATTCAATCCAGTGAGTGTTTTCGAGCCATCTTTTCCGTCTTTTACCATAAAATTCCCCTCAAAATCTGGTATCCAATATATACCATGTATTAAGAATTAGTCAAGGAGAAAAAAGATAAGATATTATGGTAAAGGTTTAGTATTCTATAAAATTGACAGATGTTGACTAGCTAAGAGAGAGGGTAAATCATTCCATCCCTTATGATAAACGATAGCCTCGTCGGCCTGGATGATTGAGCCATTTAGAAAAGAGTAGACGTCGTTGGTGGCGAAGAGGAATATAGTACCAATTTCTTTGGTATAGTTAAAATTCCCCTATTTCTGAGAAGGAAAACCACTGGGGTGATGTGTATAGATCAGTGATACTAGCCATATCAATCATTACAACTCCCTACCAGTCTTCCTGGGTTAAAAGTTTATATGCTGCGGTTTTCAGACCATCATCAAGAGATGAATCATGATCTTCATAGTATTTGTTCAGTTCTTTAGTTACTTCATCAATTGTATCTTCTTCCATAAAACCCCCCCTCACGTCAAATGGTACCCACCGTCGGCCAGGATGACTGAGCCGTTCAGGAAGGGGCAGATGTCGCTGGCGGCGAAGAGGACCACTGCGCCGATTTCTTCGGCGTAGCCAAAGCGGCCCATGGGGATCATCTCGGTCCAAACCTCGTGGAACTTTTTGCCGTCCTTGCGGACCCCCTGGGGGAGGATATCGCTTTGGATGTAGCCGGGGGATACGGCATTGACCCGGATGTTGTGTTCCGCCCACTCGTAGGCTAGGCACTTGGTGAGCATACTCACGGCGGCCTTGCTGGCGTTGTAGACCGCCTGCTTCTGGGGGGTCATGACCAGCCGGTCCGAGTTGGATGATATATTGATGATGACCCCCCCCTTCTGGGCTATCATGACCCGGCCGGCGGCCTGGGACAGAAAGAAGAGGGCGTCCACATTGATGTCCATGATCTTCCGGTAGTTCTCGTAGGAGATGTCTTCCATGGGCTCCACATGGGTGGTCCCCGCATTGTTTACGAGGATATCGATGCGGCCGCATTCGGCGGCGGTGTAATCCACCAGGGCCTGCCGGTCCTCGGGCAAGCAGATGTCGGCCCGGAAAAAGCGGCACCTTACCCCAGGGTGAGCGGCACTCACTTCGGCGGCCACCTTCTTTCCCAGTTCCTCCCGCCGTCCTGCGATGACCACATGGCTGATCTCCGCCTGGGCAAAGGCTTCCACGATGCCCCGGCCTATTCCCGTATGCCCTCCGGTGACTATGGCGGTCTTCCCGGTAAGTTTGATTTTTCCGATTATGTCTTTCATGGCTTAATTTTAGCACTTTTTTACTTCTTCGGGTATAATGGATTTTGAATGATGAAGGAGGAAACCATGAGAACACCCATGGAAATGCGGTACGATAAACTGGGACCCCAGGTGGTCAAAGCCCTGGAGGGCCGCTTCTTTGAGGCCTGGTACTTTCCCGAACCCTCCGGGGCGGTGGAAAAGGTTTTTTCCCTCATCCCTCAGGACCATGTGGTTTCCTGGGGCGGGTCCCTCACCACCACGGCCCTGGGCCTCCAGGCCCTGGCAGAAGAGAAGGGCTACACCGTCATTAACCGGGACAAGGCCAGCTCCCCCGAGGACCGGACCGAAAGGATGCGCCAGGCCCTCCTCTGCGACAGCTACCTGACGGGGACCAACGCCATCAGCGAAGACGGCCAGTTGGTTAACATAGACGGCGGGGGAAACCGGGTGGCCGCCATGATATACGGCCCCCGGCAGGTTATCGTGGTGGCGGGGATGAACAAGGTGGCCAAGAACTTGAAAGAGGCCTACAACCGGGCCAGGGGCATTGCGGCCCCCGCCAACACCCAGCGCTTTGCGGACCACAAAACCCCCTGCAATATCAACGGCACCTGCAGCGATTGCCTCTCACCGGACTCGATCTGCACCTTCATTGTCCACACCCGGATCTGCAAACCCAGGGGCAGGATCAAGGTGATCCTGATCGGCCAGGACCTGGGGCTCTAAATGGGAGACAAGATATCCATCACCGCCATAGTCGGCTCCCTCCGGAGGGACTCCTTTAACCGTCAGCTTGCCCTGGCAGCCCGGGAGCTTATGGCGAAGAGCCCGGTACCGGAGGGCAGCCTGCCGGTACACATGGAGCTCCTTGAGTACGCCGATCTTCCCCTCTTCAATCAGGATGATGAACACCCTGCACCCCCCTCGGTGACCCGGGTCCGGGACATGATAAAGGCATCCGGGGGAATCTGGTTCTTCACCCCCGAGTACAACCATTACTTTAGCGGAGTTTTAAAGAACCTCATCGACTGGCTCTCCCGGCCCCCTAGTGAGACCGAGGGCCAGGTCTTGGCGGGAAAAAAGGCGGCAGTAAGCGGCATAAGTATAGGCATGTCGGGCACTTTGATAGCCCAGGACCACCTCATTTCGGTGTTGAGCTTCCTCAACATGAAGGTGATGAACCAGCCCCGCCTGGCCATACCTCAGGCCAGGGAACAGACTGACCCCCAGGGGAAGCTCGTCCTCAGCACGAGCCTTCCCTTTCTGGAAAACCAGGTAAGGGCCTTTTCGGATTTTTTGAGGCAGGAGTGAGTAAGCCATGATACAAGCCATCACCAGTATGAAAGATGCCTTTATGCTCAGCGGGAAAACCGCCATCATCACCGGGGGAAACGGCGGCATAGGCTTGGGCATAGCCCATGCCATGGCCGAGATGGGAGCCAACATCGCCATCCTCTGCAGAAACATGGAAAAGGCCGCCTCTGCCCTGGACCAGCTAAGACCCTACGGCGGCAGGTACGAAGCTTACCCCTGCGACATCACCCAGAGCCAGAGTGTCGCTGCCGCGGTAGAGGCAGTATGGAAGGACCTGGGGGATGTTGAAATCCTGGTGAACAACTCGGGAGTGGCCGGAGGGGGCAAGCTCCTCGATGCCGACCCGGACCTCTCAGCCTGGAGACAGGTAATCGAAACCGACCTGGTCGGCATGATGCAGGTAACCCACGAAGCAGGGAAACGCATGCGGGATGCCGGCAAGGGAGGGTCCATCATCAACATCACCTCCAACACCGGAGCCATCGTAAACCGGGGCGGCTTCCTCGCCGTCTACGGAGCCGCCAAGGCCGGAGCAAACCATTTTACCAAAAGCATGGCCGTCGAACTGGGGGAGTTCAACATCCGGGTCAACGCCATCGCCCCCGGCTACACCCGGGCCGGCCTCGGCGCCAACCCCGGTGAATACCTCTACAAACTCGTCGAAGCCCAGCAACCCCTCAAACGCCTCGGAGAAGCCATCGAAATAGGCGCCCTGGCCGTCTTCCTGGCCTCCCCCGCCGCCGCCCACATCACCGGGGAAATCATCACCATAGACGGGGGCTACACGCTGCAGGCTTGAGGGGGGGGGAAGATGGGTTTATAATGCGCTGTAATGTCGCACCCCGCACGGGTGCGTGGATTGAAACATGACATTAGGTATATGATACGTCCTTAGATAAGGGACGTATTTATTTTATTTATTTTTCCTTTTTTTATTGACAAGTGATGGTTTTTATGATATTATTTGTTTATGACATTAGGTATATAAATGTGGTAAATGGAGCAGTGATGTATAAAGCACGCTATAAGACTGATTCTGCCACCGAATTCCAATCTTTAACTGATCACCTGATAGAAACAGCCATGTATGCCGAGTTTTTTGCTAATAAAATAAACCTATCCAAGCCTGCTATTTTAGTAGCATTAGCTCATGATCTTGGGAAAAACTGTAGAAATTGGCAAAAATATCTGGAATTAAACCATAAAACAGGTAAGAAAAAACAGAAGGAAGACCATGGAACAGCTGGCGGACAGTATCTTTATAGTGTGATTAAGCAAAAATATGGCGATTCTGGGGAATTGGTCGCACAAATTTTATCTGCCTGTATCATGTACCATCACGGCCCAGGGTTACCTGATGTTATAAGCCCCGATGGAACAGCATTATTGTCCAAACGGCTTGATAAAGGGAATGAAGAGACCCATACCGAGGAATCGGCCGAAAATCTTGATATATCGATCAAGCAAAGTCTTGATACAATACTTTCTAACGAAAATTTCATTACAGAGACAATGGAGATATTAGACAAGATTACAAAATCAGATATTCCGTTGATCCAATCTCGAAATTTCTTTCTGGGACTCACTGCGCGTTTCCTGTCCAGTTGCTTGATTGATGGAGACAGACGATCAAGTGCTTTTTTTGATATGGGGAAACCAGTAAAAAAAGAAGAAGCTGTCATAAAAACCGACTGGAAGGTATTACTTGAATGTCTTGAGAACCATCTTGCCGAACTTCCCATGGAAGGAAAATTGAATGAAATACGCCGTGAAGTTTCTCGGATTTCTACCGAGTTCGCAGAACGCGGAAACGGTATTTATTCACTTACTGCCGCAACAGGGGCCGGTAAAACACTGGCGTCATTGCGATATGCCCTTACACAAGCTGAGCGTACAGGAAAAGATCATATTTTTATCATTGCGCCCTATACCTCAATTCTTGACCAAAATGCAGATGTAATCCGGGGCATACTCGATCCAAATGGGAAAAACGGCGAAATTGTACTGGAGCATCATTCAAATCTTGAGCATAGCGAAAGAGCCGAACATTTTATTCAGTCATCTGAGACCTGGAATGTGCCGATTATTATTACAACGATGGTGCAATTTTTAGAAGCTCTTTTTGGAGCTGGAACTCGTAAAATCAGGCGAATGCATCAACTTGCAAACTCGGTTATTGTACTTGATGAAGTGCAAACCCTACCTGTTTATTGTACGTATCTTTTCAATTGGGCAATTCAATATTTATGTCAGAATGCCAATGTGTCAGTCCTCCTTAGTACAGCGACCCAACCCGGTCTGGATAAACTAAAAAAAGAATATGCACTTCCCCTGTCTTCCGCTAATGAGATTATTCTGAATATTGCCAGACATTTTGAAGAATTGAAGCGGGTTGACCTCATTGATGAAACTACGGATAAAGGCTGGACTTTGGAAGAAGTCGCAGAGTTTATAGAAAAATCGGAAGAAAAAAGCATTCTTACTGTTGTGAATACTAAATCCCAAACGCAGAAACTCTATAATGACCTGTCTGGTAATCATCCTGATTGGTATATCGTTCACTTAAGTGCCAATATGTGTCCTGCTCACCGAAGAGAGGTTATTTCCAGGTTAAAAGAATGCTTAATAAATAAAACAAAAAAATGTATTTGCATCAGCACCAGGCTTATTGAGGCGGGGGTAGACATTGATTTTGACTGTGCAATTCGGTTTCTTGCCGGGTTTGATTCGATAATTCAAACCGCTGGACGATGTAACCGAAACGGAGAATTAATAGATTCCCAGGGGAATCTCCGAAACGGTAAAGCTTACATCATTAATATTGTTGAGAAAGAAGAGAAAATTTCTTCTTTACATGAATTGATTCGTGGACAAAAAATAATGAAACGTATTCTGCGAGAGTTTAATGATTATAAAGATGAATACAACGGCAATCTTATGCATCCCGATTTGATTGCTAACTATTTTAACTATTATTACAGGGAAATGCCAGACTCTCTTTTGAAATATAAAGTATCAAATAAAAATGATACAATTCTTGATTTGCTATCTGATAATACAAAAAGCAAGGAAGAATACAATCTGACAGAATCACAAAAAACTAGCAAGGTAAAGCCACTTAAACAATTTGTACAATCTTTTGATAGTGCCTGGAAAGCATTTGAAGTGATTGCCCAGGATACAATCGGTGTCATTGTTCCATTTGAAAGAGGAAAAGGTATTATATCAGAATTGTTTACGCTTCCTGAAGTAGAACGCTGTATGGGATTGCTACAAGAGGCACAACAATACTCTGTTAACATCTTTTTCAATGAAAAAGACCGTATGCTTGAAAGAAAAATAATCAAAAAAGTTCCCTTGAAAAATGATATGGAAATCTATACACTTGATGAAAAACATTATGATCAAAACATTGGTCTGACGGATACAGAAGGGAGAATGACGTTTCAAAATGTATAAAGGAGGTTTAGGTGGAAAACAAAATTGAATACTTGCTTACAGGCAAGTATGCACTTTTTACCGATCCGGTTACTAAGATAGGAGGGGAAAAGAATACCTACCACCTGCCTACTTATCAGGCACTTAAGGGAATAACCGAATCAATATACTGGAAACCAACCTTTATTTGGGTAATTGATAAGGTTAGAATAATGAGTAAAATTCAGACTGAATCAAAAAATGTAAAACCCCTTCTTATGGACGGTCAATATGGTACAAATCGTCATGATCTTTCAATTTATACATACCTTCGGGATGTTGAATATCAGGTTCAGGCTCATTTTGAATGGAACATGAATCGAGAAGATCTTTCTATTGACCGTAATGAAGATAAACATTATCAAATAGCTATACGTATGCTTGAAAAGGGCGGAAGAAGAGACATTTTTCTGGGAGCCCGGGAATGTCAGGGCTATGTTGAACCTATCCGGTTTGGGAAAAATGAAAGTTACTACGACAATGAGGATGAACTAACTTATGGTCTCCAGTTCCATAGTTTTGAGTATCCATCAGAAAGCGGAATAGAAAAACTTTCTGCACGGTTTTGGCAAGCTAAAGTTAAAGGTGGTATTATAGAATTTCCCCTTCCAGAGAATTGCCCTTATAAACGGGAAATAGGACCAATGGATTACGAAATAGTGCCAGTAAATACAGAGGAGGTAATAGACTAATGGGTTGGTTATCAGAATTAAACAATGTATATGATCGAATTATCGAAAACGAAAAAATAGAAAAAAAACCGCTTCCTTTGTATCATATCACAAACAATGCTCCGTTGGAGATAACTCTCAATGAGAAAGGAGAGTTCCGTTCTGCCAGATTATTGGGGAAGGCTGAGCGAGATAATTGGCAAACCTGCATGCCATGTACGGAGAAGAGTGCCGCCAGGACAAGCGGTGTAGAGGCTTATCCCCTTTGCGATAAACTAGAATATGTAGCAGGAGATTATATTGATTATGCAGATGGTAAAAATCTTGGTAAAAAACACAGTGAATATATTTCAATTCTGGAAGGATGGGCGCAGTCAGAGTACTCAAACCAAAAAATCAAGAGTGTATACACATATGTTAAAAAAGGTACGCTTATTAAGGATATATTAGATAAAAAAACTATTTCTGACATGGATACTCCTGCCAAAATCAGCGCAAAAGAAAGTAATGTATTTATCCGCTGGAATGTTGAAATTCCTAATGATATTTTGCCAAGTCAAACCTGGAAAGATCCCGAGATTCATCGCTTATGGATAGAATATTATTCTCATAAACATTTGAAAGATAGAAGTTTCTGTTATATATCCGGAAATGATGAACCGATAGCTGAACTGCATCCGGCAAAAATCCGTAACACCGGAGATAGCGCAAAACTTATCTCTTCTAATGATAGTTCTAACTTTACTTTTCGAGGTCGTTTTACTGAGGCATCTCAGGCTTGCCAAATTGGTGTAGCGGTCTCTGTTAAAGCTCATAATGCTCTAAGATGGCTTATAGAAAGACAGGGTTCAACAATTGGGAATGGATTAACAGTAGTTGCCTGGTGTTCCGCTCCCGATGTAAAACCGAAGCTTCTCAATAGTACTCGTGATTCATGGCTCACTGAAGAAGAAGATGAACAGAACGAATACTTTGCTTCAGAAGAATCAGGAAATGCTATTAAAAATCGACTATTGGGATACTATGGAAAAGTTAGGGACAGCGACAAGATTTTAATTATGGCTCTAAATGCGGCAACTCCAGGTCGGATGTCTATCTTGCTCTACCGAGAATTTTCAAAGTCAGATTTTTTCGAAGCACAGGAATATTGGCACGGTCACCTTGCATGGTTTTATACTTACTGGGAAAAGGGAGATAAAAAACCTTATCGTACCATTTCTGGTCCGTCTCCAGAAGAAATAGCAAGGGCAGCTTATGGAGGACACATAAGTGACAGCGCAAAGGCCATGACCATACAGCGGCTTTTGTCTTGCATCATTGATAAAACACCTATACCAAAGGATATAGAACAATTGTGTTTTGGCAGGGCTTCAAGGTTAAACACCCTTGATACTTCCGAAAGAGAGAAAACATTGGAAACCGCTTGTTCGGTTATAAAATATAATTTGTTTACACAAAAAATAAACAAGAAGGAGTATACCGTGGGATTAGAAGAAGAGAGGAAAGATCGTGATTACCTCTATGGTAGACTTTTGGCAGTTGCTGACAGAGTGGAATCAAGGGTTCTTTATCAAAGGAATGAAAAACGAGATACCAATGCGGTGAGGTATATGCAACGCTTTGTAAGATACCCTTGTTCTACATGGAAATTTTTATATGTTGAAAAACTTCGACCATATTTTTCTCAACTTAATAGAAATAGCCGGGATTGGTATGAATCACTTATCCAGAAAATTAAAGACCAGTTTGATTACGATGAATATGTTTCAGAAAAAGCCCTTTCCGGAGAGTTTTTACTAGGCTTTCACTGTCAGCAAAAAGCTTTCTGGGATGGTATAGCAAAAGTAAAATTACAGGCTGCGGATCAGTCTGAACCTACAGATGAAGAAACGGGGGAATAAGATGGCAGTATTGGAAAAGAAAATTGATTTTGCGTTAGTATTCAATGTAAAAAACGCGAATCCTAATGGCGATCCTCTGAGCGGGAATATGCCTCGGACAACCATTGAGGGAATCGGTGAGCTTTCGGATGTATGCTTGAAACGAAAAATCCGGGATCGGCTGCAAGAAATGGGTGAGAACATATTTGTTCAGTCTGATGATAATCGAAAAGACGATTACAAAACCCTCAAGGACCGCGCCACCGGCGAGCTAAAAGATGCTATGAAAGAAGCAAAAAAACTTACAGAAAAAGCCTGTAAGACCTGGATAGATGTGCGAAGCTTTGGTCAGCTTTTTGCATTCAAAGGGGAAAGTGAAGGAAAAGGATCCGGTGTATCAGTAGGTATCCGAGGGCCAGTAACCATCCAATCAGCATTTAGCTGTGATCCTGTTAATGTAACAAGCATTCAAATTACTAAAAGTGTAAGTGGTGAGGGTGATGGGACAAAGAAAGCTTCAGACACAATGGGCATGAAACACCGGGTGGATTTTGGTCTGTATGTAACTTATGGTAGTATTAACCCACAACTTGCAACAAAAACCGGGTTTTCATATGAAGACGCTCAAAAAATAAAAGAAGCGATTCTGCATATTTTTGATAATGACGCTTCGTCTGCAAGACCAGAGGGCAGTATGGAAGTCATTCAGTTTTACTGGTGGGAGCATTCAAGCAAGTCAGGACAGTATTCATCCGCAAAGGTACACCGGAGCCTAAAGATCACTTCCAAGAAAGAATCAGAAAGACCTCAGTCTATAAGCGATTACGATATTGCACTTGAACCACTTGCAGGACTTAAACCAGAGATTTTGACTTATTAACCAAAGCCTGAAACCTGATAATTTATCCCAAGGAGGCCCTATGGCTTTTAAGCCTATTTTTGTCAACAGAGAGAACTTGACATTTTGCGATGTTAAATTTCCTGATGTGGAGACATTGGATAAAACAGCCAACGCCATAGGGTCTAATATGTTTGAAGGATTCGAACCTACACCAAAAGGAGTTGAGATTATCCGAGATTATGTTATGGGTAAAATCAAACTTTCTGATCTTATTCATATTGTAAAAGAAAGAGCGTATGTCTAACGAATATGAATACCTGGATCCTGACCATTATTATGTAGACAAAGACACTGGTGTTTTACGTAACCTGGCTGGTATTACCAATGTACATGATCTTCATTTCTTTGAAAGTGCTGCCGTAACAAAACGTGCTAAAGAATTGGCAGACGATCCATTGTTGGTAAAAAATTTCAATAGCTTGTTTGCAATACATAAACACCTGTTTCAAGATGTATATGAATGGGCAGGAGAGAAAAGAACAGTTGAAATCAGCAAAGAAGGCACTCAATTTTTCCCTACAAACTATTTTGATACTGCCATCGAGTATATTGATCGTATGATTGCTGATTTTAAAAGTTGTGATTCGCGAGACAGGAGGGAATTATCAAAAAAGCTTGCCTCCATTTTGGATACAGTCAACCATTTTCATCCTTTTCGTGAAGGAAATGGCAGAACACAGCGTGAATTTTTACGTGTTCTGGCACTTGAAAAAGGATATTCGTTAAATTTGAATCCCCCCGATAAAACAGTAATTTTTGAGAAATACATGGCTGGGGTGATAGCAGGTAATATTGACGAACTTTCCAATCTAATATTTGACTTGCTTTCGGAGCAAAAATAATGTACACCGAAGACGATTTGGTTCAAATCTCTGCATTACAACACGCACTGTTTTGTGAACGGCAATATACTCTAATCCACCTGGAGCAGGTATGGGAAGAAAACCGCTTCACGGCCGAAGGCATGGTGCTTCATGAACGAGTTGATTCAGAGCATCGTGAATCACGAGGGTTATTCAAGCAAGAGTACGGAATGCCGGTACGCTCACTGCAGCGGGGACTTATCGGAAAGTGCGATCTCGTGGAAATTTGGTACAACCAGGATGGAAGTGTAAAAAGAATGTCGCCGGTAGAGTTTAAACGGGGAAGAAAAAAAGCAGATGACATTGACAGAGTTCAACTATGTGGACAGGTTTTATGTCTTGAAGAAATGTTTGGCATTGACATCGAAATCGGACAATTTTATTACCTTCAAGAACATCGTAGAAGCAATGAGAACATTGACCAAACACTTCGAGAAAAGACCGTTACATTGATAGATCGAGTAATGAAGATACGTGAAACTGGGGAGACAGTAGCAGCGAATTATAATAAGCGGAAGTGTAATAATTGTTCCTTGGTAGATTTATGTATGCCTAAAAACATGGGGAAAGGATACAAACAAGTGGAAAGATTTATTATCTCTCAACTTCGACTTTCGGAGAAAACCGATGAGAAAACTTCTTAACACTCTATATGTAAGTTCTCAAGGATCTTACCTTCATCGGGAAGGTGAAACGGTAGTAGTGGAACAGGAAAAACAAAAGATATTACAACTTCCCATCCACACAATAGGTGACATTGTATGTTTCGGTAATGTGCTTTGTTCTCCGTTTCTTTTGGGCTTTTGTGCAGAACGGGATGTGTCAGTTTCGTTTTTGAGTGAGAATGGCCGCTTCTTGGCTGCAGTCCGGGGGCCGGTAAGCGGAAATGTTCTCTTGCGGCGGCAGCAATACCGTTTGGCCGATGATGAGATAGCCACTAGAGAAATCGCTGCTAATGGGATTATTGGTAAATTGGCGAATAGCCGGGTTGTAATAAACCGTACAGTTCGTGATCATGCTGTCAAAGTGAATGTTGAAGATCTTAAGGGAGCATCTGAAAAGATTGACAAGATTATTGATCGTGTTCACCGCATGACCAGTGTAGATGAATTACGAGGACTTGAGGGACAAGCGGCAGCAGAATATTTTCGTGTTTTTAATCATTTTATTATTGATCAGAAAGAGAGTTTTATTTTTACTGATAGAAATAGGCGGCCTCCTCTTGATGAAGTAAATGCACTGCTTTCTTTTATGTATACTTTGCTTGCTCACGATGTTCGTTCCGCCCTGGAAACAGTCGGCCTAGATCCTGCGGTTGGATTTCTGCACCGGGACAGGCCAGGACGACCTGGCTTGGCTCTAGACTTAATGGAAGAATTTCGTCCAGTGATTGCTGATCGGCTGGTACTATCGTTGATCAATCGGAGACAGGTTGGGAAAAAGGGATTTACCAAGGCAGCCAGCGGAGCAGTAATTATGGACGAGGCTACGCGAAAAACGGTTTTAACTGAATATCAGAGTCGCAAACAGGATAAAGTTAATCATCCCTATATTGAGGAGACAGTACCCATTGGCCTTCTTTATTTTATTCAGGCTAATCTCATGGCTCGTTATATTCGAGGTGATATTGATGGATATCCTCCTTTCTTTTGGCGGTAATTAGCGATGTTGGTTTTAGTAAGTTATGATGTGATGGTAATTAGTCCTGGTGGCAAGAGACGGTTAAGGAAAATATCAAAAGCATGTACTAATTATGGACAACGAGTACAATATTCAGTATTTGAATGTGTAGTTGATCCCACACAATGGATTAAATTGAAAAATACTCTGGAAAAAATAATTGATATAAAAACCGATAGTTTACGTTATTATTTCCTTGGTGCAAACTATAAAAGAAGGATCGAACATATAGGTGTTAAACCTTCTTATGATGTAGATGGGCCTTTGATTGTTTAATCATATTTTTATTCCAATTAATAAATTTTATCTAATTACTCTATCGATGCGAACCACAAAGACACAGAAAATCTGTATAGGTTCGCAAAAATGCTAAATCCTTATAGGATAGATATTTGACAACATTAGGGAAGGGTATTAAACTCTGATAACACACTTTATCATTGAGTTCGCAATTATCTTAATTTAATTTGCTGTAATATAATGATTTATAGAAGTGTGAGTCGCACCCCGCACGGGTGCGTGGATTGAAACATTATTGTGTGTGCCTGTACCCCTTGGGGCTGTCCGTCGCACCCCGCACGGGTGCGTGGATTGAAACGGAGACCCTGGTGGTGGTTCGATTAACTTTGAACAGTCGCACCCCGCACGGGTCCGTGGATTGAAACAATCAAAAGACTAAATCGCTACAAAATTTATAGGGTCGCACCCCGCACGGGTGCGTGGATTGAAACCAATCCCTCAAGAGGAAAGCAGCATGAGCAAGGGGGTCGCACCCCGCACGGGTGCGTGGATTGAAACCTTCTGCTACTTGTTGATTAACTCCCATTTCTTGTATGTCGCACCCCGCACGGGTGCGTGGATTGAAACAGGAGATCCTACGCAACAGGGAACTAACAGACCGGGAGTCGCACCCCGCACGGGTGCGTGGATTGAAACTACAACGTATCACCAAAAGATGATAGACTACAAAGTCGCACCCCGCACGGGTGCGTGGATTGAAACCCTAACACTTCGGAATTGTAAAGTGTCCGATTGAGTCGCACCCCGCACGGGTGCGTGGATTGAAACTTGACAAGCCCACAAATTACCGATAATATGAGGATGTCGCACCCCGCACGGGTGCGTGGATTGAAACCCTGCGTTTCCATATAATATGTGTCCATTGTCCGTCGCACCCCGCACGGGTGCGTGGATTGAAACGCCTCCCTCAAGGTCATAGATGCAACAAGTGTAGAGTCGCACCCCGCACGGGTGCGTGGATTGAAACATTGGCAACGCCAGCCCCCCTTCCCTCAAGCTGGGGTCGCACCCCGCACGGGTGCGTGGATTGAAACTCAGGGGCCGGGGGCTTTTCAACCGGGCTGGCTGGGTCGCACCCCGCACGGGTGCGTGGATTGAAACTCTACTTTTGCCAAAAATAACACAAAGGCGGATATGTCGCACCCCGCACGGGTGCGTGGATTGAAACTTTTCCGTGATTTCGCAACTCTCCACATTGGCGCCCGTCGCACCCCGCACGGGTGCGTGGATTGAAACATTCATGCGTGGCGACAATATACACCCCAGGGAGTCGCACCCCGCACGGGTGCGTGGATTGAAACGGGCATTTATCGACTGCAACCTGCGCAGGCTGGCCAGGTCGCACCCCGCACGGGTGCGTGGATTGAAACTGTTTCCCATTCGTCCATATCAAAGAACTGGGCCGTCGCACCCCGCACGGGTGCGTGGATTGAAACATTAATGGGGTGAATAGCCAAAAACACTTGGAAGCGTCGCACCCCGCACGGGTGCGTGGATTGAAACTATTGATCCAAAAAGCCATAGTCCAATCCTGGGGTCGCACCCCGCACGGGTGCGTGGATTGAAACTCATGAAAATTGGCTTAATTGATGTGGACAGTAGTCGCACCCCGCACGGGTGCGTGGATTGAAACACCCAAAGCCTAGCCCTCCAGATCGGCGAATCCGTCGCACCCCGCACGGGTGCGTGGATTGAAACAGAACAATTTGCAATGAAAAGAGTACTAGCAGTACGGTCGCACCCCGCACGGGTGCGTGGATTGAAACCGGCCTGATGCTTTCATCTGTCTTATTAAAACATGTCGCACCCCGCACGGGTGCGTGGATTGAAACATGTTCAATCCCCCTAAAGTTATTATAGGATTTTGGGTCGCACCCCGCACGGGTGCGTGGATTGAAACCGGCAGTTATCCCCCAGGGCTCGCCGAATGCTTATGTCGCACCCCGCACGGGTGCGTGGATTGAAACATTCACCGACATTTTACAGATACCTAGGCCATGGGTGTCGCACCCCGCACGGGTGCGTGGATTGAAACATCCAGTTGATCGGATAATAAGAAGAGGGGATGAAACGTCGCACCCCGCACGGGTGCGTGGATTGAAACTGTCATTGCGGCTAAAGGGCTGATTAATGACATAGGTCGCACCCCGCACGGGTGCGTGGATTGAAACTTAATATAATGTGCCCATGGGCTATAATGATTTTGTCGCACCCCGCACGGGTGCGTGGATTGAAACGGGGGACGGCTGTGGTTGAGCAGGGCTGGGTGAGGTCGCACCCCGCACGGGTGCGTGGATTGAAACGAGGCAACTGGTCAAAGAGCAAAGGCCCAGGATGTGTCGCACCCCGCACGGGTGCGTGGATTGAAACAAGTACAGGATGCCGTGGTAGTTGGACACCTTGGCGTCGCACCCCGCACGGGTGCGTGGATTGAAACACAAGAACTCATAAATATAAGGAATGCAGAAAGGGGTCGCACCCCGCACGGGTGCGTGGATTGAAACGATACCAGATAGGATGTTATTGCACAAGTTGATTATGAGTCGCACCCCGCACGGGTGCGTGGATTGAAACCTTTGTCCCATAGTCCTTGGTTTAATAATTTTTCGTCGCACCCCGCACGGGTGCGTGGATTGAAACATCTGTTTTGTCGCATTAACATAGGCTCGTAATGCGTCGCACCCCGCACGGGTGCGTGGATTGAAACGTCATAGACGTGGTCTCGGTGGTGGGCCTTTTGGGTCGCACCCCGCACGGGTGCGTGGATTGAAACACCGAAGCAGTTATCACCGCCGAAATAGAAAAGGAGTCGCACCCCGCACGGGTGCGTGGATTGAAACCATCTGGAATCGCCATTTATTACTAAAGACCATAGTCGCACCCCGCACGGGTGCGTGGATTGAAACAATGCAACTGGCAGCCCTAATGGGCAATCCCAAGTCGCACCCCGCACGGGTGCGTGGATTGAAACGGCGATGTATATACAACCGTAGTCCCTGTAGAGGTCGCACCCCGCACGGGTGCGTGGATTGAAACTTTACATAGTCTGAATTAAGTAAATCCTTCAAAGTCGCACCCCGCACGGGTGCGTGGATTGAAACTTGCAGATATATCCCCATCTAAGGGGAAAAGTCGAGTCGCACCCCGCACGGGTGCGTGGATTGAAACTAAACCAGCTTATGCAAGAGCGTAAGGGTAAGGGTCGCACCCCGCACGGGTGCGTGGATTGAAACCGCAAGTTCCGGGGTGGTTTCGGTTTCCTCGGCCGGGGTCGCACCCCGCACGGGTGCGTGGATTGAAACGTGATATGGTTCAAAGAGTACCACTAGGGAAAGTGTCGCACCCCGCACGGGTGCGTGGATTGAAACAGTGTAGCTTCTTCCATCAGCACGCCTTTCTTGTAGTCGCACCCCGCACGGGTGCGTGGATTGAAACAGCCAGAGCCAAAGGATGGATAGGTAATGACCTATGAGTCGCACCCCGCACGGGTGCGTGGATTGAAAATGGCCCTGAAAAGCCTGGGGTATACCGTGGACTGGGTCGCACCCCGCACGGGTGCGTGGATTGAAACTTAATGCTCCAGCAACAGAATGTATCCCAAATGGTCGCACCCCGCACGGGTGCGTGGATTGAAACCCGGCCGGCCCGTTCTACCTGGTAGATTAGGTCGTCGCACCCCGCACGGGTGCGTGGATTGAAACTGGCTCTGATAAATCGAGATTACGGAGTAGGGATGGTCGCACCCCGCACGGGTGCGTGGATTGAAACCAGATAATTGTCTAACACATCCCAGGAGCCATTGTCGCACCCCGCACGGGTGCGTGGATTGAAACTTCAATGACTATGTCTTCGGTCGGGTCCAGGGGGGTCGCACCCCGCACGGGTGCGTGGATTGAAACTTCAAACCCATGAAGAATATGCAGAATATCAACGTCGCACCCCGCACGGGTGCGTGGATTGAAACAATGCTCGGTATCCTATAAATTCCGTGGCCTTATCGTCGCACCCCGCACGGGTGCGTGGATTGAAACTGAAGAGGATCTACATCGAGTGTATACAGTAAAGTCGCACCCCGCACGGGTGCGTGGATTGAAACCTTTTTGCTAGTGTTGCAAGCCCTTTACTCTCAAGTCGCACCCCGCACGGGTGCGTGGATTGAAACACTTTCCAGTGTGCTGCTGCCATATCGAAGGGAGTCGCACCCCGCACGGGTGCGTGGATTGAAACGATGGTTGACTCATCCATTGATTCCCTCCCTCCATAACGTCGCACCCCGCACGGGTGCGTGGATTGAAACTTACTGGGTGACGAGCAGGGCCTAGGTAAAACGAGGTCGCACCCCGCACGGGTGCGTGGATTGAAACATCACTGCCATGATCTGCCGCTACTTGTTTTACGGGTCGCACCCCGCACGGGTGCGTGGATTGAAACATATAGATTTGTATATTGTTCAGCTCCTGTTGGTGTCGCACCCCGCACGGGTGCGTGGATTGAAACTCCGGGATTGTCCGGGGCTTTCGGCTGTGGCTCATCGTCGCACCCCGCACGGGTGCGTGGATTGAAACGTCTAACGTAATCTCCCTAATTGTAGGGATTGACGAGTCGCACCCCGCACGGGTGCGTGGATTGAAACATAGGAGTATTCCATGGCAAAGATTGATAAGGCATTTACGTCGCACCCCGCACGGGTGCGTGGATTGAAACAGGAACACGCCGATAGGCATGACTACCTGGATATAGTCGCACCCCGCACGGGTGCGTGGATTGAAACATTGATATAATCCATGATCCGGGATAGGGTAAAATCGTCGCACCCCGCACGGGTGCGTGGATTGAAACCCCTAATTAGATTAGGGATACCTTCCAGTAAAACATGTCGCACCCCGCACGGGTGCGTGGATTGAAACCAGCCGATTATTAGGCGTGGCACTTACTAGGTCATTGAGTCGCACCCCGCACGGGTGCGTGGATTGAAACTTGCTTAATCAGCTGGCGAAAAATGAACACCTGGCTAGTCGCACCCCGCACTGGTGCGTGGATTGAAACCCTATGAAAAAGCTACATTTGGGCTCTTCCTTGTATGTCGCACCCCGCACGGGTGCGTGGATTGAAACCAGCCCTCGGTATGGGCATATATGACCGTTACAAACGGTCGCACCCCGCACGGGTGCGTGGATTGAAACCTTTGTTTTATCCTCGATTGATATTAATGGCCTTATGTCGCACCCCGCACGGGTGCGTGGATTGAAACCTATTATGGGTATCAAATAAAAATAGGGACTATGAGTCGCACCCCGCACGGGTGGGTGGATTGAAACAATGTGGTGTTCAGGCTTATTTCAAAGTCTTTTCGTCGCACCCCGCACGGGTGCGTGGATTGAAACGTCGAGGGTTGTCCCGGCCACGGATAAATACCCCAGGTCGCACCCCGCACGGGTGCGTAGATTGAAACATACCCCAGGTGATACCGATTTCAATGGCGATCTCGTCGCACCCCACACGAGTGCGTGGATTGAAACGCGCTGACTCTTGCCTCCGACCGCCACTTCGGAGAGTCGCACCCCGCACGGGTGCGTGGATTGAAACGTACTGGGCACCTGGTACTCCAAAAATAGCCTTGCAGTCGCACCCCGCACGGGTGCGTGGATTGAAACAAGTACAAAAAGGGGGCTGGTATCACGAAGATGAAGTCGCACCCCGCACGGGTGCGTGGATTGAAACATGTTAAACCCGAAGGGATAGGCTGGAGAATTTCAGTCGCACCCCGCACGGGTGCGTGGATTGAAACTTCGAGTGCTCGTTCAAGTCTATAAATTTTGTAGCGTCGCACCCCGCACGGGTGCGTGGATTGAAACGTGCATCAGTCAACGGAAAACCCCAAAGGAATACGTCGCACCCCGCACGGGTGCGTGGATTGAAACAGGTTGAAGTTTGGTTGAATGGGTTGAATGCTTGGGTCGCACCCCGCACGGGTGCGTGGATTGAAACGTAGAGCCCCATAAAGAGATCCGCCCCAGCCCGGGTCGCACCCCGCACGGGTGCGTGGATTGAAACATTTCAAATAGTTTAGATAGCTCTGGATGAAGGGGTCGCACCCCGCACGGGTGCGTGGATTGAAACTGGTAGGTGAAGTTGTCTGACTGGTCCTCCACCTGGGTCGCACCCCGCACGGGTGCGTGGATTGAAACATGGGTCCAACAGGAAAATTATTAACTATACTTCCAGTCGCACCCCGCACGGGTGCGTGGATTGAAACCGTGCGTTGTCGTTTCGGGCTCGCTTGCTCGGCTTGTCGCACCCCGCACGGGTGCGTGGATTGAAACGCTGTCCGTTTTGGATGTAATCTAGCCATGAGCCTGTCGCACCCCGCATGGGTGCGTGGATTGAAACCTGCTGGCAGGAGGTAATTGGAACAATGCCACGAAGTCGCACCCTGCACGGGTGCGTGGATTGAAACTCTCCCCCCCGGGGAAAAATCCTTGTAGACACCGCGTCGCACTCCGCACGGGTACGTGGATTGAAACATACCCCAGGTGATACCGATTTCAATGGCGATCTCGTCGCACCCCACACGAGTGCGTGGATTGAAACAAACATCTCACCTAACATATCAATATCGAACTTGCGTCGCACCCCGCACGGGTGCGTGGATTGAAACTCAGGGGCTTCGACCCCACGGAGCGCCGCCTCGTCGCACCCCGCACGGGTGCGTGGATCGAAACGGGAGCATCAGGCTTTAAATCAAAGTACTCTACGTCGCACCCCGCACGGGTGCGTGGATTGAAACTTGAGGTTGGCAGGGTGGTATTTATCAGAAGGGGTCGCACCCCGCACGGGTGCGTGGATTGAAACGTATGTGCCGTGAAACCCAGGTATATGGGTATAGGTCGCACCCCGCATTGGTGCGTGGATTGAAACTGGTATTTACTTTAACTATTCCGAAATGGAAGCAGTCGCACCCCGCACGGGTGCGTGGATTGAAACATAATTGCTTCCATTTTAATTGACATATCCTTTAAGTCGCACCCCGCACGGGTGCGTGGATTGAAACCTATAAGATGGGATAATACAAGTAAAACCGATAGGGTCGCACCCCGCACGGGTGCGTGGATTGAAACACCCACATACCGTTGGCCTACTCCATTAGGTATCTATGTCGCACCCCGCACGGGTGCGTGGATTGAAACTTGCAGTAACCGAAACATGGAAATAGGTATTGTTATTTAGTCGCACCCCGCACGGGTGCGTGGATTGAAACTTGCAGTAACCGAAACATGGAAATAGGTATTGTTATTTAGTCGCACCCCGCACGGGTGCGTGGATTGAAACTTTGCCGATACCTTACACCACGGAAAGTAATATCGTCGCACCCCGCACGGGTGCGTGGATTGAAACCAGGGCTATCTGCTCTTTGGCCTGCTCGGTCTTGAGTCGCACCCCGCACGGGTGCGTGGATTGAAACGGTGGATAGATGATGCAAAAGCCCATCAATAAAGTCGCACCCCGCACGGGTGCGTGGATTGAAACATCGGACCCGAAAGCGTAACCATCCCTGGAGGTCGTCGCACCCCGCACGGGTGCGTGGATTGAAACCTTTCCCCGCTGGGCAGGTCATGATGTCCCGTTCCGTCGCACCCCGCACGGGTGCGTGGATTGAAACTGATATCCTCTACGTTGTAAAATACCCGCCTAGAGTCGCACCCCGCACGGGTGCGTGGATTGAAACCATCCCCCCGGGGAAAAATCCTTGTAGACACCGCGTTGCACTTCGCATGGTTGCATGAATTGAAACAATTCCGCCGGGCTAGTTAAATGGTCTATATCTAGAACCTTAGGCGACATACCGAAATTGATTGTGTGAAAAATACTTAAAATTTACCTAAAAACTCACTTGACTAAGTATACACAATATGTATACAATATAACTGAATGAAAAATCATACATATCATTTGCTATTTTGGAGGAAAATAAAATGACAAAAAGACTAATTCAACATGGAAATAGTGCCGCTCTTGTAATAGACAAGCCTATAATGGAACTATTGAATATAACAAATGAAACTATTTTACACTTAAGCACTGATGGAAAAAATATCATTTTATCACCTCAAAATGATAATATAAAAGAAAAGGATATATTAGAATCATTGGATAAAATTAATAAAAAATTTGGAAAAGCATTAAAAAAACTTGGTGAGTAAAATGATTAAATTTTTGACATTATCTGAAATAATGCTTATTTTAGAAGATCAAATTAGGCATTATGGTGGAATTTATGGAGTAAGGGATTTGAATTTATTAAGTTCTGCCATATATATGCCAGAATCAAGTTTTGACGGGCAATATTTACATGAGACTATCCCCGCAATGGCAGCTGCATATACATTTCATATATGCCAGAATCATCCTTTTTTAGATGGAAACAAAAGGGTAGCATTGGCAAGTTCTTTAGTTTTTTTGGATTTAAATGGATATGACTTTAATTGCGAAGAAGATGAATTATACAATGAAGTAATGAATGTTGCAAAAGGTGATATAAAGAAACAAGAATTAATAAAATTTTATGAAAATTATGCAAAAAAGAAATGAACAGACAAAGAAAACATACGTTGCCTAACAAACGCTGCGCCGTCTGACTACTCATGAGTAGTCAGACGACTCGGGGTTTAATTCGCCTTAGTAATATACGTCCCCACGGCTCCTTCACCCATATTCCAGCCCACCGCATACCCGCCAGAAACTTCGTTGCGAAAAATGGTTTACTTTATAAAGTGGACTGGTACGTCGTCAAGATAACGTATGTCGCACTCCGCACAGGTGCAAGGATTGAGACCTGGGCCGTCTGCCCCGGGAAGTCATCTTGACAAAAATCAAGTATGTTGATACAATAGACAAGACCAGTGTAGGAAAGGTGAACAAGGTGGAACTCCGAAGGAAGCACCTAAGCCCCACCTAAAACATCAACATTCAAAAATAGCGTACTTGTTTTTCCTAATTCCTTATATTACAAGGAATTACAAGCAAAAAGTGTACTTTACATATATATGTAATTGCGCATAACGCCCTCCCTCGGTCCTCGCAAGCAAGCCCCCTCGTCCCTCAGTCCCCCCAGCTGCCAGCCGCTACGAAGATGGAAGAAATACCTCTCACGGCGGCACGGCGGACACGGAGTTGGGGAAACAGGAAAATATAACAAGCAATTATGTAATTTTGGCTACTGAAAAAAATGAATTTACACCCTCATGGTTCTTTGTGTGCTCCGTGCCGTTGTGAGAGAATTTTTTATTGATTAAATGGGGACAGACATCATTAGGTGCCTAGGGGCCCTTTCTTAAATAATGTAATGTGTCTGCCTCTTGCAAAGGTTTTTTATTTTTTGTATCATCACCCTATGATAAACCATATTATGAGCCATTTCCAAAACCCATCATGTTTAGAAAATAAGCTATT
>Ga0099364_10000997_pt1 | contig 47618 bp, 44 predicted proteins | sample TergutTh196P3_FD_73070 | JGI IMG/M metagenome (GOLD analysis project Ga0099364, IMG submission 73070) | Microcerotermes parvus P3 segment gut microbial communities from Pointe-Noire, Republic of the Congo - Th196 P3 | ecosystem: Host-associated > Arthropoda: Insects > Digestive system > Gut ...
CATAACCAGAAAGAACGATTCCCCGGTCAATGGCTCCACCGCACCGTAAGCATATCGGTATTCACGAATATGGTGACACGGCACACTTGGGCGCAATCCTTTAAAGCACCAGCAATACTTTGGCTTGACTATGAGGTGCTTGGGCAAAGCAACAATATGCTGATGGTCACTGCCAGCGGCACGGCGGTTGTTGTGGAATAAGCCATCTGTCTATAATAACAACTCAGCCATAGGGTCGCCCTAAACACTTATCCGGTGCTTTTACAGAAAGTTTCATTTTAGCATTACTTCTTTTTCGTTTTTCGATAGTCTTCAGTTGACAACGCTTCCATGACAGACATTCCTTGATTGACTAAACGCCTATGCAGCGTACATTTTTTGATGCCGGTCAATTTACTGATTTCCGATAAGCGCATGTCTTTTCCATTTGCATTAAATGTTAGGATGTGCTTTTTCGTTGCCGCTTCCTCCGGCGTCATACCCGTGGACAGCCTGTACCGGAACGCCGCCTGATTGATTTTATATTTTTCCTCAATTTCCGCAATCGAGAGCATTTCGCCAAAAATGTTATACCGTGCCGCCGTGACGGGCGAGAGATTTTTTGTAATGGCCTGTTTTACCGAAAACCCTTTTTTCAACCGCCCCTGAATGGACCGGCGGCTGATTCCCGATTTGGCGCTTAGCTGTTCTATTGTCAGCCATTCGCCGTCCAGGCAATATGTTTTCGGTTCCTCCATTATCACGGCTTCCTCTACCGGGATGTTCTTTTCAAGAACCCGGTACCGTAGCCCTGTATAGGATATATCGCACCTTTCGCTTATTTGCTTCAAATTCAGTTTTTCCCCGTGGAAGTCATACAGTACCTCCTGATTCAAAACAGGCTTTTCAATCGCTTCCTGAATAGACAGGCCCTGTACGGCTACCCGGCTGTACAGACTGAGCGGTTTGATTCCGTATTTTTCGCCGATTTCCCGCAAAGACAGCCGTTCCCCGTCTATGGTAAAAAACAGCTTTTCCGGTTTAGGGTGCTCAATGAACAGGGCCTCCTCAACCGAAAGGCCTTCATATTCAAGCCTTGTATATAGCGTATGCCTTGGAACGCCGCTAATCTCCTCCAACTCAACCAGCGTCATTTTTTTGCCCTGATAGTGATATGTAAAGGCTCCCGTGTTTTTTCCGGGCTTCAGCGCATCCAGCAAGCTGTAGCCGTTTTTCAGGCGGTAGCGTACCTGATTTATAGATACGTTATATACCTTGCACCAACTGTGAAGCGGTTTTGTTTCACCGTTTATCGTATATAACCTGTACTCGCTTGTGAGCTTGTGGGATTGGACTGTGCTTTTTCTTTCCTTATAGTTCAAGCCTACGGCTTCAGGGGCGGTTTCCCCCTTACCGATGCGTTTTTGTATGGTAGTTTGATTGACGCCGTACTCGGCGCTTAATTCCTCAATGCTTTTCATCTCTCCATTGATTTCGTAGAATTTCTTTTTCTTGGATCGAATTAGAATGGGAGTGTAAATGGCTCTCGGGAAATCCCATCCGGCTTTCATACGGCTCCTTACGGTTGCGTGGTTTATCTGATAAATCCTGCACCAATGCTGCAATGTACGCTCTTCACCGTCCAACCTGAAAATCAAATCCCTATGGGTGTCCGATGCAAGTAAAGTGTCTTCAAAGCTGCTTCCCATGCTCATTCGTGACCTGATTACCTCCGGGCGGCAGTTGAGTTCCTTACACCACTCCAGAAAGGATTTTGTTACGCCTCTTACTGTATATTGCTCATCCATCTGTTATCACCGATAAACTGTCCTTGAATTTGCTATTGCTTTTTTGTCAGCGGGCCTTCTGATACGATAACATCCCCGCCAAAAACCGTGTTGAAGTGTATAAATCCGTTTCGATCAATAAAGCTGCCCGGGTCGGAGAACCGTTTTATGCGGTTTTGTTCGCGGTCGTAATAGTACAGGTATATGCTGCTTCTGTCGATACCGGATAAATCGACCCTTGCTGTGATTTTCACATTCATCCCGTAGCTGCCCTCATGGGAGAGATGGATTACGCTTATCCGGTTGGAATAGTGTCTCTCGAATACAGCAGCTGTTTTTTCGACTACGCTTTGGGATGTGTATACGCCAAGGAAAATGTCCCTGTCGAGTCCTACTGCAAACGCGGGGTTTATCTCTATCCTGCCCTGGATGCCGGAGCCGCCGGATACGGTGGTATCCACAACATACCTTGCCCGCATCCTTGCAAGTGAGGCGGCGTTAAACATAGCCTCCAACTCAGCCGAAGATATTCTTTCCACGTCCTTTGCCCGCACCGTCGCCGTATCCGACCCGGACGCCGCCGCGTCCTTCGCCGCATCGGCCATATCATTCCTCGCCGCTCTTTCCTCCAGCGTGCCGCCAAATGGCGATGCCGGGCTGTTCTGGGGATCATCGGAATCACCGGAACCGCTGGGACTTGTAGGGGATGGGGATACGCCGTTCATGTTAATTTGCTCATTGGTAAGGTAATATATTTCTGAAAAAGATACAAGCCCGTTCGTTCTGCCGAGGTATGTACCGGAGGCGTCATATACGTGGTAATCACCGATATCCTTCATTGAGACACATTTGCCCGTTGGGGCCAAGTTTATGGTTTTGAGGCGAACAACCGCTTGGATGACAGGAAATCTTGATATCATTGCGTCGTCTTCATTGAGCATTCTGTTTTGTGCGGTCGCGTAGTATCTCCGCCCGCTGGATACCCTCGTGAAAAGCTGAACGCCGTCACCCATGTCGATTTCCAGGTTTGAGATATGTCCGCCTGTAATTGAGAGCACCTTGCCGCCTACAAGGCTTACATAATCCGTGCCGGAATCTATTTCGATTTCTTCGTTTTCAAAATCGCCGAACAGGGTGATTTCACTGGCGGCTTTGCGGGTGCTGCCCATGGACAAAAAGATGGTGAGCCTGAATTCCCGCCTGTTGACACTGACGAATTCTTCGGCGAATTCAATTCTGACGCATGATGTTGTTTGGCCGTTGTATCTCATGGTTGACAGGGTTATAGCTTTGATGATCCGCGGTTGTGCGGCGCTGTGTCTGACGGTAATGTTGGCCTGGCGGAGTTGGGTGGGGGTGATTGGGGCGCCTTCCTGTCCGGCTTCGTTGCCTGACCATGTGAACATGTCGGCGGTTAGGGGGTATTCAACGGTTGTGCCGGGGTTTATGGAGGTGGTATCGTGCTGGATGTTTTTGTCGATGCGGGCGGTAATATCGGTGATGGTGCCGGGGGATTGGGCAAAAGTGGAGAGCGACAAGGCATAGAAAAGCACTGATATCACAAGCAGGTATATTGTGATCTTACGGATAAACATGTGATTAAGGCTCCTTATATGCAATTGATTTTTCGTTACACTCTATGCAAATAAGCGGATTAACGAACTGAAGCAGTCTTGCAGGAAATAGAATTTTTTGTGATTACCTTCTTTACATGCAAAGCAGTCACCTCGGAATGTTGTTTTCTTGTTTTCTATAGCTATCTAATCTTTCACTAAACTCTATCATTTCTTTTTCAGTCTTAGGAAGCTTCGCACTAAGTTGAAGAATATACTCTTCTTTTAACATTTCAACTCTTCGCTTTTTGAAAGCCTGTACAACGCTATCTAAAGGCCGGTATGATTGGAGAATAAATGCGTTTAAGTCCTTTATAAGAACAATACGTGCTCTTTCGCCCAAAACCCATTTCCCCTGAAGTTCTTTTTTGATTTGTTCGCCAAGAAATGCAGCTATTTCCACAAGGGTATCTTGCACTTCAACGTAAGGAGAATCAAAAACTTTGGACATAATTTCCGAAATTGTGAGAAACCATTCGGAAATACACTCGGAAGACTTGTCCATCACTTTTATCTTGTTATTGGTTATGAACTGATGGCTCAATGTTTTGTATGATGTGAATAACTTTTCTCCCATTTCATCTGTGGGAATCATTTCTTCCTCATAGCTCATGCGTTCCAACTCTTTGAGTCCATATTTCGCTATAACATCGCAAATCTCCCACATCGCTCTTTCGAGTTCAACCTCATTATCATACAGCCATTCTCCCAGATAGTTTATGTGGTAGGGAAAATCAGGAATTGGCTTTTGGGATTCTGAGGCGATCTGACCTTGAGGTAATTTCTGGATAGTTGTTAGTCTTTCCATAAAACCCGGAAGTAAATAGCCTGATTTTGCAAATGAATTGCCCCAGGCATCTGTCTGCATGATGAAACTTAGTGCATTGTAATAACGTGATTTGGCGACAACTATACTTTGTGTTATCTGATTGTATTTACGGGTAAAACACCAAACAGCAGAACCTGTATAGGCTTTTTCGGTTCTTAGTTCAAAACCCTGCGCTTCTAAAAAGTTACCTACTGTTTTTTGCATTTTTTTCTTTATTTGCATTTTACTGTTACTCCTTATATCAGAGTTATAAATACATTAAAAACCTTTTCCAATTAATACTCTCAGGTGAAGTTATCATGGAATCGCCAAATTTGCTGGAATTGTCCACCATAACGGAGGAGCGAGCGACGGAAGCATGCGTATCCCCCTATAAATCAAATACCCCACACCTACGGCCGCAGCCCCTCCAAGAGCTACTTTACCGGCTGTTTCATAATCAAAACTTCTCTCTCTTGATCTTTCCGGGGCTGGGGCTGGGGCTGGAGCTGGAGCTGGCTGAGGCTGAGGTCTATTATATGTATAATAAATCATACCTGGTTGCGTTGGTGAGGTGGAATATTTAATAGTACTCCCTGGGTACATAGCGCTCGGGAGTTCTAAACAGTTAACGCTGGCATTTAACGACGTTCCCGCCACTGCATTAGCGTATGGCGGCATTGCATTTATATAACGTTGCAATTGTTTCAATCCTGCAACATTATTTGGTGTTCCAGGAATAGACCAAGATATCGGCTTTATTTCGTAGATTTCAGTCCTACCATTATTTCTATAAACTATATCTGGATAGCCATACCCACCATTGCGCCCAGCACCTGGAATGCCAATTCCAGATCCACCAGTTTGTACGTTAGGGTAATGGGTCGCAGAAAGATATGCCTGTAAAAGCCTATGTGCTTCATTTCCTTGCTCAACCCATGGAGGCATCGGACTCAATCCATCAGAATCCACGAAACCTAATGGATTCCCTAAACAATAAGCATATTGGTTCTGGGATGTTGGGAAATGGATAAAACCATTAAGAATATCCTCCGCACTAAACCTACCAAGCGTAGGCGCATAATACCTCGCCTGTGCGAAATACATCCCGGTCACTTCATCCGTCTGATACCCCGTAAACCCAAACGGCTGGTTTATAGCGTTGCCCGTACCTACAAACGGCACGCCAAATTCATCATAAGCCAGCGGCGTATCGTTTGCATCATTGCCAAGCAACCGTATAGGTGAGCCAAGATGATCCTGCAAATAGTAGAAGCTATCTTGTGTGTTTGCTCCACCAGCCGATAGTAAGTCATTCCCCCAAACAAAACTCTGGTTTTGACTACCTTGCGTCATCAGCAAGTTATCATAAGGCAGCGTCATATCGAGGATATATCTGACTTCACGAATCGGATCAGGTATTGCCGCGCCGGATATGTTTGCGCTTTGCGCTGTCAAATCCTCCAGCTTCCGAATCCTATTTCTGAACCCGTTGTACGCATACTCCGCCGTGCCTTTCCCAGCCGTGAACGCACCCACCATCATATTCGTCGCGTCAAAATCAAACCGGGATTTAAGCTGCCCGTTCTCGGTTATGCTGGTAAGATTCCCGCGCCCATCATAACGATACTCTCTGGATATATCACCCTCCTGCGTCTTAATAAGCTGGTTCCTCGCGTTATAGCTGTGCTGCGTCCAATTAACCTCGTCATACTTATGCCCGCCCCACTCCTTCACGCGGTTGCCAAGCTCGTCATACCGGTAACGCTTGACTTGATCCCCGCGTACCGCCGCGACCAGCCTGCCTAGTGGGTCATAAGTATACCGGAACACACCGCTGTCTGCCTCAACACCAGCACGGCGCTTCTCTATCTGCGAAATATTCCCTACAGGATCGTATGTATATTTGAACTGGTCGAGGATATCCCCGCTTTTGCTATGGGTAAGACTCGCCAGTCTACCCAACGGGTCAATTTCATACTTTGTCGCGGTGCTGTCCGGCAGGATGCGTTCCATCAGTCTGCCCATCGGGTCGTAACTGTAATGGGTATCTCCATTACCCGCGCGGACCTTCTGTATTTTGCCCGATGCGTTGTACTCATACTTTACCTCGCTGCCATCGGGATAAATAAGCCTTTCTTTCTGTCCGAGGGCATCCCAAGCATACCCAACTTCCTTGCCCTCATGGTCGGTGACTTTCTTTGCCCTGCCAAGCTCGTCAAGCTCAATTTTAGTCGTGCCCAGCCAGTCGTGCATCGCAGTCAACCGGCCCAATGCGTCATAAGCAAACTCTACGGTTTTGCCGTCGGCGTAGCTTACCTTCGCCAGCTTGCTGGCAAGATTGTATTCGTACAGCGTTTCAAGACCATCTTCATCTAGTTTAGAAGTTACATTGCCAACTTTATCATACCCGAATTTCACCATTTTGCCAAGTGGAGATTTAACAGCGACAACTTCACCTTTTTTGTTGCGCTCGTATGTCGTTATCTGATACTCCCGCGTCTTTATCCCCGCGAAGGTATCGTCAATCATGCGGTACTGCTCAAGCTTCGTCAACCTGCCGGCCTTGTCGTAATCGTATTTCGTGCTGTGGCCCACCGCGTCAATGACCTCAATAATATCGCCAAGCAGGGAATATTTGTACTGTGTGATATTCCCCTTTTCATCGGTGATACGCGTGATATTGCCGACCGCGTCATAGCCGAATTTCTTCGAGTGACCAAGCGGGTCAATAATTTCAATCACTCTGTCCAGACAGTCGTAAACAAGCAGCGTTTCGCTACCCAAAGCATCGGTGACTTTGATGGCATTGCCGTTTTTGTCATATTCGTATGTTTCGCTTTCACCACACGGCAATGATACGGATTTCAACCTGCCGCCGGGGTAATAGCTGTGTGTTTGCCGCTCGCCTTTTGCGTTGATGATACTTTCGAGTTGACCAAGCGGTGTATAGGTAAATTTGGTTTCGTTTCCCAGCGGATCGGTGAGCTTGACAAGCTGATTCGCAAGGTCATATTCGCGCTTCGTTACGTTTCCGATCGCGTCGGTGACTACGGCAAGGTTACCGCCTTTGTCGTAAGCGAGCTTTGTCACCGAACCGTCCGGTTCGATAATTTCCTGCCGCCGGTCGAGCGCGTCGTATTTGATTTCAGTCCGCGCGCCAATCGCGGATATGACCGCCGTGACATTGCCGTTAGGGTCATGCTCGTAGCTTGTTATGTTGCCTTCCTCGTCAATGGACTGGACAACGCGCTGATACTGGTCGTAAACATAGCGACCGGTATTGCCGTTAGGGTCGGTTACGCTCGTGACGTTCCACATCAGATCGTATGTGAATTTCGTGCCGCCGCCCGCCTGGTCTATGATTTCCTCCACTTTTCCAAGGTTATTGTATTTATACTGAATAACCCCGCCGTCAAAATCGGTGATTTGTGTCACTTTTCCGGAAAGGTCGTATTCGTACCGGCGAGCATCCCCATTGGCGTTGGTGACTTTTGCGATATCGCCTTTACCGGTATATTCAAACAAAGTGGGCTTACCCTCGCCGTTTATGGTCTTTACTACACGGTTCAGGCTGTCATATTCATATTGCGTTCGGCTACCGTCGGATTCTGTAATGGCAGTGATATTCCCACGCCCATCATATTCAACTGTGTTTTCGCCGGTGTCGGGCATAATGATTCCCGTGATTAAGCCCTGACTATTGTTCGCAAACTGCATCTCCCGCCGCAATGGATCGGTTGATTTGATTACATTGCCCTTGGGGTCGTATTCAAAGCGTGTGACGCCGTCATTCGGCCCGATTATTTCCACCGGCCTATTAAATTCGTTGTATTCGGTTGCGGTGACGCCGCCCATCGGGTCTGTTTCTTTCGTCAGGTTTCCGCGGTCGTCATAACCGAATGTTCGCGAATTGCCGTTGCGGTCAACATGCAGAATCCTCTTATTGCTCTTATTATACCCAAAGCGCTCTTCGCTGTCTTCGTATATAATTTTAGTCGTGCGGAACCCCTCGTCGCGAACATAGACGACCCTGTTACCGTTTTGCTCGGTGGAAACAGTGGAAAACCGCCCGTCGTCGTATTCTATCGCGGCAAAACCGCCGTCCGGGAAGCTTTGCTTAACGGTACGGTTTTTGTCATCGTATTCGTTATGGATCGCGGTGATGCCAAGCGGGTTGATGATGTTGCTGACCTTGCCGTTTTCACCGTATTCATAGCGGTATACCGCGCCGGATGGATGTGTGGCCGTTATGAGGAAAGCGCCGTTATATTCATAAAATACAACGCGCCCCGTATGGTCGGTAATTTTTACGATTTGGCCTTGCTTATTGTATGAGAAAGACAGGCTTCCGCAGACGTTCGATACTTCGTCGAGCAGTCCATTTTTATACGCCAGGTTCGTCGTGTTTCCGTTTAAATCGGAGATAGACAAAAGCCTGCCTTGATTATCAAAACAGTAGGTTTCCATCGTAGACAGCGTCAGAGTGTATCCATCATCGGATTGCGTCAGCGTTTTCTGATGCTCGGGCGGGGATATATAACCGCCGTCGTCCCTGCGGTAGTATTCTTCCACATGCCCGTCGTCAAAGGTTATTTTAGCGTTCCTGCCGTCTTGCTCCAGGAAAACATTAAAATTATGTGTCCAGTTTTTCCCAAGAACGCCAACGCTGTCATCTATTGCGTTATAGAACCGCTTAAAAACAAGCGGAAACCGACCGGGGATTTCAATGTCATCTTTGGAGTAGATGAAATTTCCTGTCGCCATGTTGATAGGGTCTCCGCCAAACGCTTGGCATCCGACGATTCCCTTAAACGCGCCTTGTAATTCGGGAGGTAACCCTTCTAAAAACGCTTTGTAATCGAAATCATCCATAGACTGCCCATCTTCCAGTGGAACAATTACCCCACCGCCAACTGTACATACCGTAAAAGAAGCCATTATAACGCAAGGGTATTTGCTGCCGGATATGAAATCGGCGTTTGTATTAAGCCATTTGGGGAGGTTGGACATCGCGCATTTGGTAGGCTTACCGTTATTGCGCGCTGTAAGCGTAGCGCAAATGCCGAAATCACCGGCAAAAGAATCAGAGCCGGTGTTGGGTTCAAGCATCCGAATCTGGCTGCCGATCCTTGAATTGGTTGTTCCAACAAGCGTTGTCGTTGCCGACCCCATGCTACATCCCACGCATCCGCCGTGAACTACGTATTTTACCCCCGTCATTTTTCATCCTCCGTCCGTCATATCCGTGATTATTCTTGTGTTCAACTACTAAGTGGGCTGATTCGTATACCTGCGGGCTTTCGGCGCAGTACCGCTTCCACAACCTCAAGCGATGCCGCAACCTCAATCTCCTTTGTGTTTGCAATGCGGAAAATATACCTGCCCTGTTTTACGCCATCTTCAATATTCAAATCGTAGAGCACAGGAATAAAATATTGTGTATATCTTTTTTCCGGATTATCAAGCAACACGCAATGCTTGTATTCCAATTCATGCAAAAACAGGTCAAAGACCTCTTTCACCGAATCCTTAATCATAAATATCTGCCTGTCTAATATGTCCGGATAAAAGTTGACCGGGCTGGAATTCACAAATGACGTTATCGCATTGTCAAGGGCGGATAGGTTCCCATCCTTTGCGTCAAAATATCCGTTGATTTTATTTAACCCTGTCAAGAGCACGCTATACGGTATCCTCTGATCTTGCCCGAGTTTAAAGTATTTCATTTTTGGCCTTCTCTCTCACGACGACTGTATTGCCAAGATATTCTCCGAAATGCCAGTGACAGTTTAATGTTTGCGCCGCAGTGCATTGATTGATGATTTGAGGCAGCCACTTTTCAAAAGCTCTAAAGTATTCCTCCGAATCATCAGACCAGAGTCGCTCCAATTCATAATCCTTCATTCTTTCCTTTTGTTTTGCCGCCAGATCCGCGTCGCCGTACAGCTTGTTTGAAATAATCGGCACATCCCAATCGGCGAAGCATTCGGTTGCGTCGCTGCGGTCATTTTCATCGCAAAGGTCAACGCGCAGCCATGGCAGCTTACATAGCACGCCGCTTTGCAGAAATGAAATATAGACGTGTGATAATTCGCCCTTTTGCCCGGCTTGCCGCAGTTGCTCATACTCTGGCAAGGCATTTTGCATGGTCTCGTCCAAAGAAGCGGCAAGGGTTCCGATATTTTTTTCAAACAATGCATCAAGCTCTGTCGGCATGAAATCACCTCAACAATTATTGCACCCTTGTGTGCTGCGAAGAAATATCAATCGCGTCGTCAATGCTGACAACACTGTCGCCTTTCTGCATCACAACGCCGCCTTGGCCCGTAACCATGACCTTTCCGAACGCTGCCACCGTAATATCCGCCTGCGCATCGATGTTTACGGTTTTGTCCGTTTCTATCGAAATTCCTTGATCCTTATGCATAGTGATGCTCGAGCCCGCGCCGTCGTCAATCAATATCTTTTCGGGGTCAAATTGGATGACTTGCCCGTAAATTGTGCGGATAAATTTAACCTCCGGGTCAGATCGATTGCCGTGGGTGATATGCACGGCGCTCGAAACATATGCGTCATGCTCCTGTTCGCTGGGGAATTGCAGGCGTATCTCGTCCCCGATTTCGGGCATGAAGTACCAGCCGTAGCCATCGGGCTGGGAGAACGGCGTTGCGTATGGGAACCATTTGTGCTCTGTTTGAGCGACATCGCCGGTTACGTTTACGCGAACCTTATCCTGTTGCACTTCCCTGATTGTGCCGCGAAGCGAAGCGCCGATGAGATCTTCGTTGAATATTCGCTTTGTGTGGAAACCGCTGCTCTCTTTGAGGGTATAATAGTGTACAAGCTCGTTGCCCTCGTATTTAGTGTCGATAGCGTAGACGTACAATGATAGGTCGAGAAACGGTATCGGGTCGCACAGGTCGAAGATTTCGCGGGATTTGACTATGTAATAGATGGCGTCGCGTTCGGATAGCCCGCCGCCGGCCTTGCTGTCGCGATACTGCCTGACGTCCTTTTTCAGCGAATAGGATATGGCTTCAATCCCCGGCTTCGCGGGCCTCTTTGGCATACCGATGGAGATGTAGGGCTTGTCCAGCAGATAGTCGGGAACAACGACCGTACCCAGCCGCCCGGCTAACTGGTTGGCGTATTGCCAGTCGGTTATCTCATACTGAACCGTCATGGAACCGATTGGTCTGCCGCCGTGCGTGGGCCACAGGAAGTTGAAATCCTTGTTTTTTTCCTCCATGCGGCTTGTGACCGTTTGGTATGTCATGTTGGAATCCTGGAACGTCCTTGTTTCGGGGTCGATGTCCATGAGCACGCTTCTGGAGGAAACGCTGACCGTTAGGGTGCGCATATCGTTTTCGTTGTGGATGCCGACGTCGCTGATGATGCCGCCAAATATTTTCTTGTTGCCCTCGCGGTCGGATGCGGTGAATTCCACGCTTTGCCCGGCGGAGCTGCGCAGGACGTAGTTGTCATCGGTTTCGGCGATGTGCCCCTTTATGTAGAAGCTTGCGTGTTCGTTGACGGCTTTGCGGGCGGATACTTCCAGGATGCTGATAAAGTTGAATTTGTCGCAGGTTATTATGCGTTCGCGCATGGTTAGTCCTCCTTACTTTTTAGCGTTTGATACTTGAAAAACGACAGCGTTTATTAAAAAACTAATGATGTAGCAAGCAAATGTAAAAATAGCCCAAAACAAATTTGCAAAACAGACAGTACATTTATTAATACTGTAATATTCTTTTTTATTATTTGCTTGATCCACAAATGTCTATATATGATAGGCATTATAATGTCAAATATAATATAGACAAAAGGATACAATCTAAATTGGAGTATTATGAAGTATCCGAAATCTGAATAGTAGGGGCGATATAAATGAGCTTGTGAAAAGGCTGCAAATGCAATTATTTTAATTAATATAGAAGCAACGAAAAACACGGAAATTATAGTAACAATGCGTATATATTTTTTATCGGGCACTTCTTCCACCTGCCTTATTCCATCTTATCAAGAAATTGTTTCTATATTCGATTGCTTCTTCTGATTCAATGTTAAGTTGCTGCACAAAATCAAATTGTCCATATCTTGAATTTGGACTAAAGTTATTACTATAATAGAACCTATACGCACTATCCGGCAGAACTCCCGGGGCCCAGGCTCCAGCAGGACAACTGTCGGTATTACCGAAGGGATAGTAAGGATTAACATCTAGGGTAACATGTGCTGTGAGACCTATCCCATAATTATATGTCCCCATATTTACAGGGTCAATATCTTTCTCGCAGGCTTTTCCATTATGATTGTAAACTGCCTCGAATATTCCATCGCGACACACGAACTTCAAGTTCTTCAGCCCGGTGGCAGAAAATTTGCAACTGTTGATATCTAGTTAACAACTACCATTGACATAAGCAAATTCCACAAAGTGAGTGGTATTTGTGACAGTGCAAGCAAGAGAAGTACAAAACTTATTTTCTGTTTGCGAAAAGAATAAATGCATAGCACGGTAATCACTAAATCAATTATAGGAATTATTGGAAAAACAAAAATATTATATAGATATATGTGTGCTATTTCAGAATCTAGTTTCGCTAAATCGTAGCTTAGGAATAGTATAGTTGCTATTTTTACCAACACTATCACGCTTAGAAATATTGATATAAGATTAATTTTCTTCAAATACGCCACCTCAATTAATTAGCTAATCTGTTAAGTAATTATTCATCTCCTTTGCCAGTCCATTTTTTTAAAATATCCGCTCTGTAGGCCCTTGCTTCTTCTGCTTCATTTGCTTTTATCCTATTTTTTTCATTCTCTGCTGATATCAATGATTCTGCCCTTTTTGGTCCAATTGCCCGACGAGTCCTTGCATCAATAGTAGCACTTCGAAAAACATAATTATAACGTTGTTCACTGTCTGGGTATACCCCGGCTGATGGCACCCCTGGCACATTACCATAAAAATGATATGGCATAACATCAAGATTACCATGACCAATACCATCTTTTATGTAATTATATGTACCCATATTTGCGGGGTCGGTATCCTCGTCACAAATTTTTCCTTCGTGGTTGTAAACTGCCTCAAATATTCCATCACGACAAACAAATTTTAAGTTTTTAAGACCGGTATCTGAAAAATCAGTTCTAAGCATATGATATATAGACTTGCCAACTTTGTATAATTCCCATTCTTCTTCTGTTCCATGCTTCAACATCTCGTCAAGCGTTTCGGGATAACGATTCAATTTGTTACGAAAATAATGCACTTGTTTACTTACACTGCCTATTTTAGTAATGTACTTATTGAACTGCAAACATACAATTCGCCAAGGATCACCTGGCTTTTCATATGGTATTTTCTTTATGTTTTCAAATTCGTCACATATATCTTCGTTGTTAACATCCAGCATTATTTTTTTTATTGCCCGCTGAGCTACTATTATTTGAAGAGAACTAGCATCAACTATATTTTTATAGTCATCAATATCGAAGTCAATATCTTTCCGGGCTAATTGATCCACATAATCCAAGTATTTATCAGACCCTAATTTAGGGCGTTTCCATGCCCTAATAATTTGACCTTCATATACTCTGGCACCTTTTTGTACTGACATTTAAAACAACCCGCTTCATTTTTAATATTTATTCAGGAAATCATATGACCCGCATTTACCTTTGCCGTAATTTCAGCCAATTTTGATGAATTACTAACATCACACATAGCAGCCGTTGCCCCTTCTAATTTTGAAAAAACATCTTTATCTATGTCAAGCTTCGGTATCCTCTCCGGCAGCGCCGATTTTTTGAAGTCATTTGACTTTGACTTTGTAGCAACCTGATTAGGGGCTTTAATATGAAGATAATTACTAAGCATGTCGATAGAGCTTATAGGGGTTAATGTTTGTGTAATTTGGGTTTCATCCTCTACCTCATCAAGTCCTATTTTAGCGGCAGTAATCCTTTCTGGAGAATTTATCTCAACCTGTGCCTGCGATGTAATAATCACATCCTGATCCGCCTTAATCTCAACATTCTTATCTGTCGAGATATCAAAGCCCGTGCTTGTAAGCCACTTCATGCTTCCAACAGGATTTGTATATTCAATTTTACCCGGGATCATCATCAAATGGTTTTCGCAATCCGTCAGGAAATGACGTTCTGCGGGAGGTTGGGTATCATAGCTGTTTTTTCGGTCAGGGCGTACAATAAGCACATCGTCGTCGGTTTCACTTTGCCATTGAAGCATTACCTTTTCATCTACAAGCGGCATACTGTACATGCCGTTGTTGGTGACCGGGGAATAGCTGAACCATGTCTTTCCGCAATCCTTGCGTCCTGCGTCAATCTCAAGAAGTATATGCATATCTTGGCCGGAACGCTCTAGCACGCTACCCTCAAGCTCTAGGCCCGAAACATGCTTGTTATGACGAAATGGCACCGCAAATTCATGCTCATGACCTAAAACATATATTTCTTGGATTTCTCCTTGCTCAAATACGAGGTTTTTTTGCATTACGGTAAGGGTTTTACCATCTACTCTTATACTATCTCCTAGCTTATATCGGTTGCTACTTTTTATTCTGTAACGCAAGAAGTTTTGATAGTTTACTCCGTTGGATAGCGCACGTGTAAATGCATCGGTATTGCGTTGAATCGGATTATGCATCGCATATTCATGCCGGAACTCCATAATGTTTCGGTTAACCGAATATGCGACGTGATTTAATTCATCTATCACCTGACGTTTTGGTACGCCTAGCGTAACTTGCGGCTCTGCGGATGTTACATTCGGGATGACTACTGTTCCAAGCCTGCCTGCCATACGCAATGTGAACTGCCAATCTGTTTCGCGGTATTGTAAAATTGGACTTCTGATCCTCTTTACGCCATGAATGGCTACAAGGGCTCCGGTTCCTGAATCCTCAAAGGCTTCTGCGAGCATATCCTCGAACGTGTAGGATATGTCTTGAAAAAAACGGTTGCATGGGGTGGTATCCATTAGCTGGCTGCCGGTGACAAGCGTGACGCGAAGGTAACAGTGGTTGTTGTGGTGTTCCGTGACAATTTCCTGCGGATAGCCGCAAAACTCTACTTCATCGCGCAAAGACACCTCAACAACTTGCCTGTCGGCGCTTTGTTGAATATATTTCTGTGCGGCGTCTTCTGACACAAGCCCGCCGTAAGTAAGCAGCCCGTGGCGGTTTACACCGACATTCATATGCAACTCTAGTATTTCATTTACCGGATAACTGCCGGAGATTTTTACTTCGTTGATTGTGTAGCACGCCATAATGCCACCTCTTTTAATTGTTTTCTAATAATTGCTTCGCTAATTTGTGTAATTCTTTACTGGTTTCTGAGTTGCCGCCAGCCAACGTATATATTTTCAGATTACTTAAATTAGAAAAACTATCTGGTAAGGTTTCTAGTGGTAAATACAAATTAAGTTCTTCTAGTGCAGTTAAGTTGCCGAAACTATATGGAAGGTTTGTTATCGGGAAGTTCGATATCCACAGCTTTTTTAGGCTTGTCATATCGCCAAAGTTTTCAGGCAGTGATTTGGCAAGTTTTAACAAATTTTCTGGCTCTCGTCCCAAATAGGCCCTGTTGCTGCCGTTAAGCAATAATTCTTCTAGTTTATCCAGTTTACATAGTTCAGCAGGAATTTCTTCGAATGGATTCCCTCGCAAATCAAGATAAATTAGGTTTTTCAGATTCAAAATTTCTTTTGGTAAAGTTCTCAAATAGTTACCACTTAAATGCAACTCTTTCAAATTACATAAGTCAAACAGGCTGGGTGGCAATTCGCTTAGCCGATTAAAATTTAATATGAGTACCTCCAGATTTTCATAGCTCTCAAATGTGTCAGGCAATTCACCTGCAAAATTAATAGCTAAATATTTTAAATTTGTTAAATTGCTAAAGCCCTCCGGAAAAGCATCAAGATTGCCGATTCCCAATTCAGTAAGCCATGTCATCTTTGCCACATCTTTTACAGGGAATTCTTCTGGAGATATACGCATACCGAGATCAATATATAGCTTATCTATTGATTTTAGATATGGAAATATCCGAGGATATATATAGTCGATATCATCATCAAGATTCCTTCTCAGTGTTCCGTTACCTCCTAATTTGACCATACCATCATTTCCAATATATCTCCACAACATACCATAGGTCAGACCATCTTCTATTTCTATTTTGTCATATGGGAAGCATTTATAATGTGTAAAATCATATAGAATTTCTTCCGGTACCAATTCATCTACTATTTCCATCTCACTTGGTGTAAGAAGAGGCATATTATCAGTGAAATATATGCTATTTTTCGCTTTGAAAGGTGTTTCATTAATTATAGGAGGCTTGAAAGAATTTGATGATTCCTGAGTATCATTAATAATGCTATGTGAATCATTATTAAGTGAACTTAATTCAGTAGACGAATTTGATTTACATCCAAACATAGAAAAAATAATGCATAGACTTATACAAATGATTATTATTTTACTAATTCCAGTCACTCCCAATCTAATTATTTGCATTGATAACAGAATTAAAAAACATATTAAAACAGCGTTCTAAAAACGTATACGGAGGTAATGAATACATACTCTCTTTCGGGCTTTTTGCTTGACTAAAACTGTAGTCATTAGAATATGAGCTATTCAGTTCTATATGTGTATGATAAGGTGGTTGTCCAGCGTAGTTATTATTCCAAAACATATGATTTTTTTCAACACCTATTCTCTGACCCAAACTTATAATATCTCCTATTGATATATTGTCATCAAATTTCGCATGCATATATGTTAGATATTCATACCGTGCTGTATTCGGAATAGGCACTCTAACCACAAGATAGCCTAAGGTTCCTCTTTTGGTTATTTCGCCTGTTTCTTCATTGCGTGTAGTAGTGTATGAACCTCGTACCAAATTCGCCACTGTTCCATCACAAATAGAATAAATTGTGTGACCCTCGCCAAAAGCTATATCTATTCCCCGATGAAATCCATTAATTCTATCATACCATTTCCCCCATAATCCATAACAAGACGCATTGCGATGTTTATTAAGTAATGTTGACAATTCAGAGGATGAACTCCCCAACATTACAATATCGTTAAAAGTATCTCTATCAAGGCTTAATCCTGGTGCCACAAGGTCTGCGACTTCATTTTGCTTAGATAGGTATATCTGATTTCTGTGATAATAATTTCCGCTATTAGCTTGCATAACTTCATTTCTCGCATTATTGCGCTCGCGCTTAACCATATCCAAATTACTTTGCTCTACTTCATTGGTAGTTAACTCTGTTGTTGATGGAGTTCGATAGAGCATCAACGCTGCTTTAGCGGCTATTTCCAATCTTCTTGTGTGTACCTTATCATTCTCCTCAAAATAATGCTGCTTAGGATTCAATGGGTCTATGATTCGATATGCGTGAGGGCCATTTGAGTAAGCCGAATACTGTTGTTGAGTTGTATGTGGAACACCATGCCAAAACCAATATGGTAAATTGTTTGTAAACACACTCGGATGGTATACTTCGTATTTATAGACAGAGGTGTATTTACAATTTTTTGCTGCATCGGTATATTTTGTCAAGGCCATATCGCTAAGAAAATGCTTAACTTCTCCACTGTTTTGAGTCAACAAATCGTCGAGAATAATCTCCGAATCCAACATTTGGTCACCTCTTCTTTTAGCCCACTTATCACCCCAAGCTGCTTGCTCTCTTTCATCGTAAGCCAAAATATGCACAGTTTCATTTATATATTCCGGGATTCTAGGGAATGGGTTTGCCTGTGCATCACCCGCCGTAGCCGGACTAGGCCCCCCTGATGTATAAACATCCGACAACACATCTGCACTCGCACCTCCAGTAGCCGCCCTGCTCGCATCATTATTATTCAACATGGCTATACCCCTCTCTCAACAAGTTCAATCGATTGAATCATCTGCCTGGCCAAAGGCTCCCACTTGTCTTTTACATCAATAGGGCAAATAAACCAGCCAAGCAATTCCATATCCGGCAAGTCTGCAACAAAAGTGATGTTATACAGGTCATTATTTACTACAGGATACCGATAGTCATAATGACCAATTTGAATATTATTGGGCAAGTCGTAAATCCCCTGAATAAAGAACACATTGGATGGGTGAATCGTCTTGATGTAAGCCCGGAATGACGATACCCTGCTATCAATGCTTTCACTACCAAGCTCTGCATTATTAAATGCAATGCAAACCCTATAATCGCTATTTGAAATAATGATTTCCGGCCTGTCTTCGTAAGGGAATTTTCGTTTTGCAATTTCACGCGGCATTTGCTCAAACGCCTCCGGCACAACCATAGAAAACCCAAATTCAAACTTCCGCCGCGCAAACATATACTCGACGCCGTCAATTTCAACTTTATTCTCTATTGTATGCCTTCTTTTCGCCTCCGCAGCTACTCGCCGCCTGATGATTTCTTCATCGCCGTAAATCTTTGTCATCACAAATCCTCCTTGCGATAATACTCAATACACCACAAACTCATCCAACTCTAACGTCTCATTAACCCCAACAATCCCAAAATGCAAATCCCAAAACAAATGCGTAACATAATCAAATGGCACAAACAGCGACACCAAAAACTCCACCTGCCTGCGCAGCCCCGGCGTCTCTTTCCTGCCAACATAAACCAGCAGCTCCCGCCGTTCCACCGAATCCAAATAAATAATCGACTTCGGATAAATCTGCCGCATCACCGACCGGAACAACGTCACCGACGGCCCCAGCCCATACAGCCGCACCATGCTCTCAATCACAAACCGTACATGATGCCGCTCAAAAGTAACAAAAACTTCCCGAAACTGCCGGCCGAACCTCCCGGCCTTTACATCCCCCCGCAGAAATAGACCGTGGTATTCATTCCTGCAAAGCCCCTCCCGCATATTGATCTCCGCCAGATAATGCATCAGAATATCATACAGGTAATCCCGAAATTCCGGATACTCCTTTAACCCAACCAACACATGATCAAAAATCGCGCTGAACCGGTAATATGCGTTTATTTCGACCGGCGCCTCATCCAAATGCTCCCGGTTCAGCTCCTCGTAGGCAACCTCCATATAAGGCGACGGCGTTTTTGTCTGTGTAAACCGTATCTTATCCCGTGGAAAATCCTGCTCATCCGCCCTTAAGAGCACTTCCCATATGTATGTCAAACCAGTACCCCCACGCAATGGAATTCAGGATAGATAATCTGCACTTGGGATACAAGAAAACTCATTACATCCCTGAGAATATATGAATTACGTTTGAGCGGCCTGAATTTAAGTAATAACGACTTGCTCACCGCCAAATCGCGGATTTCGTCCTTTAGGAAATTATTTACATCGTAAGTTTCACCTACAATAGCCCCCGACACAACCTGCACGGAATCCAGTTTAATATAATCAGCCACATCATACGCCGCCAGCAACCGTTGCAGTTCCGCGTTCGTCTTGATGACCGTCCCATAATACGCAACCATCCGCGCGGCAAAGCTGTCCTCCTGGGCGTTGTTCATTAATTCATAGGGGAAATAATCGGTCACATAATCCTTACGCTTAATAATCTTGTACATATCCCAAACAAGCCCCTTTTGCAGGGGAGAGGTAACGATCAGCGCGTTTTCCTCCCGGCGTACGGCGGAAATGTCCGCGCTGCCATAATCCGCGAGATAACCGTTTTCAGCTCCCTCATCACTGAGGTCAAACATATACTCATAATTTACTTTATCCAAAGCCGCCAGCGGGAAATCCTCGCTTTTGATACGCAGCCTGCATATGTTCCATACCGGTACAAGCCCCCGCTTGATATATCCGTCATGCTTGCCGAATGACGCCTCATAACCGGTAACGGCGCCGGCTGCCTCCTTACCGTTCAAATCGATACGAACCAGCATCACATCGAACATCTTGAACATGTACGGGGAATTGACCGTCTGCCACGGGATATTGTTTGTGATGAACAGCCTGTAAAGGTTCTCAACGCAGACAGGGTAGCGTTTTGACAGCCGCAGCCTGATCCCGACACGAAAATCCCCGTTTTCAGTTTTAAGCGTGCCGTCAAAGGTTTCCCGGCTGTCCTCGATCTCCCTGCATACAAGGTAATCCGCCTGCAAAAATATGGTGTCGAGACGTATCTCCCGCTCGCTGCGCAGCCGTTCCTGTATACCTGTCATATCAATCTCGGGCCGGTGCAAATCCTCCTCCCGCATGGGGAACAGGTACGGGCATCCGCCGTCAGCGTTTTCCCGCTCCATCAGCGTGCTCCAAATCGTATAAGAACTGGCCTGGAGCGGCATCTCCTCCCGGACCCGGCTTTCCAGACGGGCGTACTGCGCTTCCACATGATTGTACATGGGGATAAAGATATCCTCCATGACGTCGCGGAGCATATCTTTTTCGGTTACGGATTTCATTTCGTCCAGCCTTCCGGCTATGTATTCTCGCATATCCATGATTATGTTCCTTTTGCGCCGGCCTATTCCGCTCCTTTGTCAGGTTCTTTCTCCGTTCCCTTGGTATCATTCGCGGCATCGCCAGGCTGCCATTCATAATTTTCATCGTTATATTGAAGAAAGCTGAACGCGCTCTCCCCAAGCTCGATTTTCTGTTCATTTTTCAGCTCCTGCGGTTCAAATATAGCGTTACCCTGCCAATAAATCATTCCGCGGGATTCACCCGGAAGCAGCATAGCCTTTTTGTTTTTTTGATCATATACTATTACCGCGTGATTGTGCTTTTCTATTTTTCGATCGCCATCTATCCGAATATCCATACTGGATGCGCGGCCAATATAATTCTTGCCTTCATGAATCCTGTATTCCCGCCCTTTGTTCGGACCCCAAATGCAAACCAGCGAACCGCGAAACCACTCCTTTTCTTCAACATGAGTTAGTTCCTTGCGCTCCTCCTCCGTCATATCCTCCGGCGGGTCAAGCTTCGCGCCGCAATGGCAGGTATAGCCGTACTTGCCCGTGTTATATTTATGCCCGTTCGGGCAAATTTCAATGGGTTTCAGCTTCCAATTTTGTTCCTTCACATCAATTTCCCCTTGATCAATTGATCAGCATCACGCCGTCCTTATGCCCTCTTCCCTTATCTCCCCGCGTCCGGCCGGAAATCAAATCCAGAACTTCAGCTAACGCTTTGTGAAGCTGCGTATTACTCATTTCGCTGTACGCGCGCTCCAGGCGATTGCAGGCATACCGCTGGATCAATTCCCGGCTGAGCGGTTCTCCTGTTGCCAGACAGGCGGTACAGAACGCGCTGTCCAGAGAATTGCCGTTCAGGTGGCGAAACGCTTCCCTTGCAAAGTGTATGGTGATCGAGGGACTAAGCGTTGAGGAATGCCGGGACGCCTGCTGAACATGGATCAGGTTCACCGTGTCGTATTCCGTAGCCATATCCCAAAAATCCTTGTATACTGTCCGCAGCCGGGAGCCTTTTTTCAGCTTGAACCTGCCCATCTCCATCTCGTTGGGCTTCATATCCAATTTCACGTCCAGCACAAGCTCGGCCGTGTAGTGCACATATTCCCTGTGCTGTATCTGAGGGTTGAACCGGAGCTTGAGGATCGTCCAGTCGTCGGTAGGCTCATAGTGTACCAGCGCCTTTTCCCTCAGCTTGTACAGCCGCCCGCCGAATTTTACAATGCCGCCCCACAGCCCGATCTTCATGCCTTCCTCGATTAAGCCGCAACCCGCGATTATTCCGTCCGTGTGCTCATGGTAGCGGATATTCTGCTCGTCTAACGCAATATCCCGAAGGCACAGCATAATCTCTTTTTTGACCGGTCCCGGCAGGAAGGTCGGAACCTTGTATTCAAGCTTGTTCATTTATAAATCACCATGTTCCGTCAAAGTAGTTGACAATCCAGCTTTCATCCTCAAAGGGCAAAACCTGCTGCTCCCCGATATATAGCTGTTGATTTTTTCGGGAAACCGGCACAACCGAAAAGCCCCACGCGCCGCTGTTCGTCCAGACAAAATACCGCACCTCATCGTTGTCAATGACGTCAACCTCAGCCTGCGGGATCATCTCTTCATAGACTATATGGATATCCTCATAGGTAACAGCTTTAAAGGTTTCAGGCGCGCAGTGGATGAAATAAACATGCTTTTCCTCCCCGCGCGTATTGAGCAGGTGCAGGCGCAACTCCACACTGCCCAATGAGCGGGAAATGGAGCCCTGGTTGCGCTGTTCGCGGCTCAGCGGGCGGAGCATCACAACCTCCTCGCCGGAATGCGTGAACGCCCGTAGCTCATACGGCAGCGACGGCATGCTGGACTGCATTTCCACCTTCGCGTAGCCCAGCCGCTTGTCGCTGATATATCGGATAGCGCCGTCCAAACATGTCAGCTTGAGCCGGTAATCCTCCGGTCCCTTTTCCCGGCGGCCGCGCATGAGCTTACCCGGCAGGTATTCCTTGAGCGAATCGCGGAAAATATCGATTTTACAGCTCTGCCCGGTCAGGTTGATGATCTGGTAACCGCTAAGCTCGCCGGACTCATACAGCCTTTCAAAGAAACGGTGGATGATATCGTAAATATCCCCATGCAAAACCGTCTTGACGAAAACCGTGTTAAGCGATATATCAGGGAATTCCTTTTGAACACCTAGTTTGCCCTTTACCCGCGCCGCCAGCTTCCAGCGCGGCGCGTAAATATGGGAGCGCTCATCGCCTTGCCATGATGGTGTGTTACCAATCGTCACCTGTAGGATTTGAGGGTTCGCGAAAAATTCCTTCTTGATCTTTTCCGCCAGCGTGAACAGGAAGTACAGGTTGTTGCGAACCATGTAGTATTCATCCCGGTTCTTGAATTCGTATTCCTTGAATCTGGTTGGAATCACGCTTTCCGCCGCTGCGTATGCCTCATCCAATACCTTGTAGACATCCTTCACGCCCTGATCCTCCACCATACGGTAGATGTCCACATCCATACCGGCGGCGATGTCATGAAGGCTGACGCCGGCGCCAGTAATCTCCCGGGCCAGCGCAACTTTCAAAAGCTGCATGATTCGGAAGGTCAGGTTGTTGCCGCCGAAATCGGTGTCGCCGTTTTCGTATGCGGTTTCTATCTGGATGTTGTAGGCCACCCGCTCGTTGGTGATTCTGAACCGGCAGGTAGACAGATCTGTCGTTCCGCCGCCGCAGTCCACTATCAGCGCCTGGTACCATTGCCCTTCCGAATACTCCTTGCTGTCAATAATCCGGGCGATGGTACTGTAGAGCACCGACACGCCTTCGTCCACCATATCCTCGCCTAATACCTCTATAGTGTCAGGCAGGATGTCGCGGTAGAGGGATATAAACCGGGCGCGCTGTTTGACTGGATAGGACAGGTAAACGCTTTTGAAGATACACTTGAAGCGCTGCTGGGCATTCTCGATGATAAACTGTAAAAACGCCCGGATGATTTCTTTGCGCGGGACTAAAAGCTGGTGACCGGACTGATCGGACAGCTCCTCCATCTGATTATAATCGCCAACCCACCGCTTGATGTCGTAGAACACGCAGAACCCTTCGCCGAAATAGCCGTCCACGATCATCTTTTCGGCGTCGTGCCCTATGTTGTAAACAGCCTTGCCGTTTTCAATCCGCTCCACGCCGATTACCGTGGGCAGTATGGGTACGGTTTCCCCCTCCGGCGTGATATACCGCACATAATTGACGGCTCCGGGACTGATTCGCCCCTGCTGGACGCCGTCCTTGATTTTGTTGTAGGTATAATTGTCCATGTAAAACCCGGCGGCGGTGTTGGAGGTGCCGAAATCCACAGCCAGCGGCATGGTTACTTCCACCGGGTCAAGGACCAGGAAATCCAGCAGAGGAACAATATATACACGTACTTCCGGCGGAAGTCTCTCCAAATCCCCGGTATAAACCTGAAAGGCAAGGTCGGACAGCTCCTGCGGGAACAGCGCCAGCCGGTAATCCCGCACATCCGCGGGACGGCAGGGGAGCTTACCGCTGCGGGTAAGATACAATACTTCCTTTCCCGGATAGGACTGTACCTGCCAAATCGCGCAGATTTTATCCTGATTGTCCATGATAGCGGCATTAACGCCGTCCAAGTCAGGCATATACGGCATGGTGAAGCTGTCAAAGAAGTTGGTATCCAATCCCCTATAGGCTACAATCTTACCGGGGATGCTGATTTTATGTGGTATTTCACGCTTCCTTGTTTTTCGCAAGGCGTGCTCAAGCCGCTCCTGCCCGCCGTCCAGCTCCTTTAAAATCAAGTGTGGCGTACGGTTCCCCCGGAATTGCAGGATCAGGTGGATGAGTTCTTCGGAATCCAACCTGTCAACAGCCGCGTGTATGATGTCCTCACGTTCGCAGATATCTATAAGCTGCATGGTGGTCATGCGCGAAAGTTCTTCGTACCGGTACCTCCGGTACCGCTTACGCTCCCGCGGCGGATCAAACGTATAAGAACCCCACCCGTTACCCAAATCGGAGATTTGAAACGGGTCCCGGGAACCTTGAAACCTACGGTTATAAGATACCTGTTGTGACATGACCGTCCTCCGAATTCACAGTATGACAGCGGCAAAAATACTTAACTAGCTTGCGCCGGGACTGACGCTAAATAGAGATCTACCAGCTCAATTTTGGCTTGAACCTCGCTTAATAGTTGGTCTTGTCCGAGATTTGCGTAAATCTCGCGGGCAAGCAGGTAGAACCGTTTCGCGTCGATGTATTCCCCGAGCGCCGCCATTTCGTCGCCGGCAATTACGTAATCGGCGGCGTACCCAAGCTGATGCTCGTTCTGTGTAACCTTGACGTCTATAAGCTCCATTTTCCGGTCGATAAACGCCACGACGGAATCGTTGCCCATCTCAGAGTACTTTTCCCGTGCCATTTGGTAGAACAGGGTTGCGGCAACCAAATCGCCGTCAAGCAGGGCTTTGTCGCCGTCGATGATAAATTCCGCCGCGCCAATCTCCGTCCGCGCCAGCTCCTGAGCCAGCGCCAGTTGTTCTTCCAATTCCTGCTGCATGCGCTGATACATGGCATCAAGAGCATCTGTTGCCTCTTTCCTACCCTCCATATATTGCAGGCGGGAAGCAAGCCTCCTGGCGGTCAGGTATTTCGATTCCGCGTTGTCCCAATCCTTAATATCCGCGAGCGTGTCGCCCAAGTAAATGTAATCGTGGACATCCATGAAGCCGAACGCCCTTTCACGCTGTGCTTCAATATAACTTATCGCAAGGTTATCGGCGTACCGCGATTGGTTCGTCGCCGCGCCGTAAGCGTCCATGGCTTGCTCATAGTTTTTGGCTTCAAACAGTCCGTCCGCGTAAATAATGGCGTCCACAAGCATTTTGTAATTGTTGATGTCGCTTTTGTACTTATTGTCCCGCAGCTTTTGGGCCAACTCATAAGCTGTATCCAGCTCTTCTCCAGCCCGGATAAAGTTAGTACCATGAATGTATTTAATGCCGTTATGGTACGCGATTTGCATTTCATTGCGCGTTCGTTCGCGCCAGTTGTTGTACAGGATAATAACGACAACGATGATTGCGATAACCAGAATCGCAATAACGGAAATGATGATAATTCGCTTTCTTCGTTTGGCCGCCTCCGGGTCGAGGTAGACCTTGTCCACGAAAACAAAACAGACGGTGTAATTTTCGATATTCTCGCTTAGCGGGCTGGCGTCCAATAGTAAGCGCTCTAATTCGTCCGACGTCGCTTTTGGATCATTTTCCCCCGCTTGAATGGCTTTTTGAATATCACTGGTATCGGCGTTTTCCCAAATACCGCGGGTAAACAGTGAGAAGATATCCGAGTTGCGCAGCTTTATCTTCCTGCTGACGGTTGGGCTGAACGACTTCATGGTACCGCAGTACATTCCCAAGTTATTGCGCTCCGCGTGATACGCGATTTTGTCCTTTTGAAGCTGGCCTTCCTCCATCATGTCCCAGCTCATGGAATGATCTTTGCTTTCCTCGATCAGCTTGCCGCTCCGGTAAAGGTTGAAACGGCAGTTTCCGGCGTATCCGTAACGCAGCCTCTGATAATCTGTAACAACCACCGTGATTGACGCCCTGCGCCGTTTTTTCCCATTACTTGCCTTGAGCGCGTCATGCGCCGCGTTAAGGTATCTTGTGACGGCTCCATGCTTGATGGAAGGGTTAGTGTTGAAAGCTGCTATGACGGCATCCACCGCAAGCCGGGCACTTACATCCTCACGCTTGTCGTTGCCGGATTGCAGGCCGTCCGCCACCACATAGCACGCGAATCCGTCAAGCTCCGAACATCCGTAATAATCGTTGTTATGCAACATCCCGGTACCCGGCTCAGACATAAAATGCAAATTAAAGGTGGAGTTTTCTTTTCTCATAGCCGCTCCCCAGATAGAAATTATAAATTAGCAGAACGGTCGCTAAATTGCGTTGACCCTTGCTACGATGAGTGATGCGTTATCCTGCTCCGGATGGTTATTCCGGTCAAGATTATCTGTAATCTTTTTCGCCATTACCCGGCAGGAATCCCGTGAGCTTAGAATCGCCGACAAAGTCCCGGTTTCGCAAAACTCGTATATTCCATCGGTCATAAGCAGTATGACGTCGCCGCGCTTTAAGGTAACCGGGGTATCGAACATCTCCAAATCGAGGAACCCATCTTTCCCGACAAAGTTGTATATCCGGCTTTCCTTCACGGCTTCCAGCGCGTCAATGCGGGTAATCTCCCTGCGCTGGAATGCCCTGCGGGCAAGGACATCGAAGGTTTGCCCCTCGCTTAAATCGTATAATTCACCGCCCCGGAATACGGAAATTTTACAGTTCCCGGCCAGCGCGTAATACAGGAGATTATCTTTGACGGCGGCGCACAGCAGGCTTGCCCCCGCTGTGGAATCCGGTATATATCGCAGGATGGTGGAATTGGCGCCACGAAAGCCGTTCATAAAGAAATATGCCGGATTGCCGCCGACTCCGGTCTGCTCGAACACTCTGGATATGATATGCACCGCAACCCGCGCGGCGGTTTTGGCCTTGTCGCCCGGGCCGATGCCGTCCGCAACGGCGAAAAAGGTTTCGTCGTCATGGTACGCCCAATCGATTTCGTCCGCGTTGATTTGTCGGTTCCCCGGCGTCTGGGAAAACCCGAATTCCAGCTTATAGACCCCGCTGACATTGCCAAGGGCGGCGCGGACAATTACAAGGGCAATAAGCAGGCCGCAGGAGACAATCAAAAATGCCATCTATAATCTAACCGCCTATCGTGTGGATTCATGATACAAATCATACATATCCGCGCCGGTACGCCAAGAAAAATGCTCGCCGCATAAAGGACGGAACACAAGAGTGGTATTTCCAATTTGAATCCTGCTTAAATCCATCAATTCCGTGGCATGGAATATACTTTTGTTTTCAAGATAGACGATGCCGTCCGAATCGCCGGGAACAAGCATGAACTTCCTGTTCTTCGGGTCATATGCGATACAAGCATGGTTGCTGCGCGAGACGTCTAAATCGCCGAGGATTTGCACATCCATGTCGTCGCCACGGCCGATGAAATTTTTTCCAGCGTGGAGCGTAAAGCTCTGCCCCCTGCGCGGGCCGGCGATACAGGCCATCCAGCCTACGACAGGCTCGATATATTGATAAAGCAGTTCTGTTTCTAATTCCTCAACGGCGCGGGGCAAAGCCTCGGCCTTTCTATCGCCGTTTACGACAAATCCGCAGGTAGGGCACATCTTTCCGCTGACCCTAGGGTCCCAAACATGCCCCACCGGGCAGCGCAGCATCCTGTACTCCGACATCATATTCCTCCGTACTGCTATTTTCTATTTGGAAATCAATTTACCGCGATCCGTGTGTACTGCGCTATGCAAATGACGTCGCCGGGTTCTAACCTCGCCGGTGCGTGGTGGCCGGGCATAAGCTCCTTGCCTTTTCGGATAATGCTTACGCCGTTGCGGCTGGAGGTATCCTGCAACCACCAGCCGGATTCCTGATAATTGAGCAGCGCGTGCTCAGGGTCGATGTATGTATGGTAATCGGTATCGGACAGGTCAATGTCAACCTGATACTCTTCCGAGCTTTTTCCTATTAATAAGCCAACTTTGCCGGTTAGATCCCATACGCGGATGGGGCGGTCGTCCTCGCCGAGAAGCACCAGGGTGGAAATCAGCGGCTCCCGTTTTTTCTTTATCTTTGCCGGCCTGCTCCAGCAAACAACCTCATAGGCCATGACCGTCAAGGCGGGTAAAAGGATAACCGCGGTCCAGACCCGGCGCGCCGCCCCCGGCTCCAGCAATCGGTATAGCCAAAACAGGCATAACGCTGTACAGGTAATGATGAGTACATCCAATAAGATGGTCGCCGTCTGCTTTTTGGTCATAATCCCTCAATGCTCCCATAAAAGGTAATGGTATCGGAAGGTGCCTGCTGATGGGCGATGATTCCCATTTGAACCATACCTATCATTGCGAACAACTGACTTTTAAGCTGAATTTTGTAGTCAGGATTAAATTCGCCTATCGTCTCAATCGTTTCGATTTTTGTGCGCATCCATTTCTCGGTTTCGCGGAGCTCATCCAACGAATGCCGCCGCACGAGGTCCTCAACGATAGGCGAAAGCTGGTGAAGCTGACCGGCAAGCTGTTTTGTAAATATCCCCGCTGTATTATCGTTATCGCTCACAAGGATTACCCTTTCTTATTCGGCCCTTTAAAACCAATAACCTTCTCGAAAAAATTGGATGTATCCATGGGCTTCCGCGAAGCTTTACCCTGATTGATAGAGTTTTTAATTGCTTCCTGACTGAACATACTGTCAAAATTACGGGTCATGTTCAGGAAATCCTCCTGCGTCATGGGACGGCTTGATCTTGGCGCCGTACCCGGCCCGGCTGTGAATGGTTTTTGCTTGGGGCCGCCGGCTAATTCCTCATCATATTTCTTGCGGCTGTCCGCATCCCCGAGAACCTCATAGGCTTCCCCGATCTCCTGCATTTTCGCTTCCGCTGCCTTATCGCCGGGATTGAGGTCGGGGTGATATTGCTTCGCCAGCTTCCGGTACGCTTTTTTAATCGCATCATCGCTGTCGGTTTGCTTGACGCCTAATATGGCGTAGTAGTTTCTAACGGCCATCCAGCCACCTCTGCTCATTTTCAATTTAAACATGCGAGGGCGCGTCATGTGAAATGACACGCCCTCTTGCATACCGTAATCAATGGCGGTCAGCAGGGAAATATATTTTGTTTAGCCAAGATAGCCGCCGGTATTTTGAATCATCTCCAGAAGGTCTTTCTTCTGGCGCAGAACCATACTGTATGTGCCCACACCGGCGCCGATGTCAAATTTCTCGCTGTAAGACACTACAAAGGCGTTGGGATACACATCGTTGCGCAGCACCTGACCGGAAGCCTCGGCAGTCGCTGTTGCCTGGGAGTAAGCTTTCGCTTCGTCGTACTCAGTGGCCCATCTGGCGAGGTTGATGGTCTCGTCGGTAATGGCGTTGTCGTCCACCGAACGAACCGCGCCGCTGAGCGTCATGGTGACCGCGGTGTCGGTGCCGCGCCCGTCATTGGTGCGGGGCGTTTCGGTGTGCGCACGGAAGGATTTTACGTTTTCCTGCGGCAAGGTAGCGGAATGGATGCCTTCAAGCTTAAATTTATATGCCATAATTCATTCTCTCCTTCTATACAGTGATGTGGGTGTTTTCGGGGCGCTCCAGAGGCCTACCCGTTCAGGAAGCCGCCTTCAACAGTGACAAAGCTGTTGTGGTCCTTCTTCTGGCAGATTTCGATGTAGAACTTGCCGGTGCCGTTTTGGTCGTCGTAATTTTCCACATAATCCTGTACAAAACCCTTGTTGAAGTGGTATTTGCGCACGGTGTAGCCTTCCGCCGTGTAACCTGCTTCAACATCCCTGTACAGGTCGGTGCCGTGCTGTACGCGGGACCAATGATCCAAGTCCAGAATGCGCTCGCCGGAGGAGCCGCCGATTTCGGGGATGATGCGGCCGGTGATGATGAGCTTGTAGATTACGTCGGTGGAGCGGGCGTTGGAGTCGTCGGGGGTAATCACCACGTACTCCATGTCAATGATGTGCTTTTCATCAATTTCAATGGTTTTGCCTTTGCCTGTAACCTTGAGATATGCTTCCATTAGTAAATCCTCCTTCATTCATTATGCTCGTTTTATCGTCAGGACAAGCCTGTTCGTGCCAAGAATCAGGATGCCACCGCGGCGGTGGTGCGGTTCAGCTTCACCCGCATGTTTTTACTTACACCATTAAACATGAACTGGATGTCGCAGTTGTTGCCGATGGGGTCTATTTCATAAGTCACCTGGTCGCCGACCTGCACGATGGCGTTGACAAATTCACTGCGGGTAAGCCACTTACTCATCTGACTGGTTGGATTGGCGGAGAAGAAGAATTTGATGTTGTCCATCTTGTTGTCTCCGGTGAGCATCCGCAGGGTACGTTCGAAGAAGGCGGCTACTTGCGTTTGGAATATCGGCTCGAAGGTGTAGCCGTCCGAGGCAAGGGAACGGGCCTTGTACACAGTCAGGTGGTTGACCGATCTCCCATCGGGTGTCTTGAGGTTTTCGGAGCCGAATATGAAGCCGAAGCCCTGATGGTTGATATCATTTTTGACCTTCTGCGGGTAGCCGGATATTTCCTTGGCAAGGGTGGTGGTTACGATAAGGGCGTTGTTGCCCGCCTCAATATCGAAGCGCACGCCCGGCAGGGCTGAATCGACCTTCTTACGGAATTTTTCACGCAGATATTCAGGACACTGCCAGGCGGCGGCGATTCCAGCGGCGACAAACGCTGCGGGAATGTAGACCCCCAAGAGCCAGAAACGGCGGACATCCTCCTGCTCCTTGGACACTTCCACCGACTCGCCGTCTGTTTTTAGTAGCCGACCGGTGATAACGCCGGATTTGTTCTTGGGAACAACCGTAATATTGGGAAGGCAGGGTACAGCATAGGCGGAAAAATCCTTGTCCATAAGGGGCAAGCAACGATCCTGGAATGCACCGATACCTTCGCGGGATACCTTATCGAAGGTGGTGTCCTCGCCTGTTTCAAAGGAGAAGAACAGCTTGACCTGGTACTCGGCAAGCAAATTCAAAAGTGAACTCAAGGTCTCCATCGTGCACAGGTCGGATTTTTTCTTTGTCTTGCTGGTTTTAAATACCTGCTTAACCTCTTTTTCATCAGACGCGCTACTTAGGCCAAGATTCGGCAGGATACCAAACCAAACCGCTTTATCGGAGTCGGTCTTTGAGTTGACAGAGGCCAGATATGTCTCCAACCGGACAAGGTTGGCGCTCTTGGTTAGCTGCTCCGGATCGCAGTTTGTAATTAGCAATTCCGGTTTCATTCCGCTTTTGCTTTGTATCTTATGTTGGTTGAAAAATGAATAAATTCCCAGAAGTGTCTCGATGGCCGGTTTAGCGCATTTTAAAAATTTTTCCTGAGCGCTGGTAAACATATCTAAGTAGTCATTGTGGTTCTGCGTCTCTTTCACAAGGTCGATCTCACCGGAGGCGGTAGTCGCAAGCGGGCTAAATGTGCGGACTACCAAAGATTTGACATAATCGCTGGCTTCATCGCCCGCGGATTCTTCGTAGTCGGCTTCCAGCAGCTTCACAAGGTTTGCGCTGCTTTCCCCCTCGGACAGTGCCAGTGCGGTCTGGTCGGGTTTCGGCGCCTCCAGCACCTTTAGGGTTCCATCATCGGCGAAATTGAGCAAGCCGGCGACAATCTTTTCACTTTTTCCGCCGTCTTCCGAGGCACCTAAAAGAAGCCTTGTTTCGCAGTCTTGAATGGCGACCGCCAGCATGGTAGGGACATTGTTGAAGTAATCTCTTGTTTCGGAAAAAAGGTTATTGAGCTTTTCGCCCAACTCGTCCTTCACCGGGTCGCCCTCCGGCAATGCTTCGTATTTCTGATAATTGTGCTGAAGCTCCTTACGAATTTGCTTGACATCCTGCACCATCTTTTTGGGGCTTATCTGGTCAAGGATGTTTTCGTAGCCGAAGCTGATATTCTTCTGCCCACTGGCGGCCTTTGAATCCAGCATCGTAAAAAGAACGGATGTTGTGGGTTGCTTCATCCCAAGCGGGATTTCGGTTACAAAATCTGGCGGAACTACCTGTGGATCAGGGCGTTCCAACGTATAAATGGGGCTGTTGCTGGCTGCATCAAAGAAAGAATACACCACAGGAGCAAACTTGCGCTCCGCTTCAAAATAATCGCGAACAACAAGATTGTCCTCAATTTCTTGAACAAGGGTATCGTCCAAGCCATCCAGCCCTCTGGTATCTCCGGAAAGGGTCGAGAAATCTTTCTTTTCCGGATTGACCACTCCAAAATACATGGTTCGGTTGCATTGGCGAATTTCAGCCATAGAATCATCACACCTTCTTTTCTATTTTGCCTAAATCAGCCGACTGCGTAGCTGATTGACGACTAATTGCTTTGGGCATGTGCCCGTCGGGACTGGATGTTGAATATGACCGGGGATGAATCCTCCTCTCGAACCTTCCTGTAATTTATTTCCAATTCGTTTTCATCTTTTTCAAATACTATATACATCTTCTGCCCATAGAACATCTGCGCCTTGGAACGGTATTCGTAGTTGCGGCCCATGATTTTAATGATCGCCTTTGAGTTGTTCCGTACTACAACAGATTCCTCCGGGCCGACGAGAAAGAGGATGTCCTCCGCGCCGGGGTAGGTGTCCTTCGCGCCTACAGAATCCAGTATATTGCGTAAAGTAATCCGCTTTTCCCCAATCGTATGCAATGCAAAATCAAAAGGGCGGATTTCACGGTCGCCACCGTCAAGCATGACGGCATATACGCTGAGTTTTCCATGGAAACGGTAATCAGACGCCATTTCCACCGCGCCCTGGTATTCCACTTCTTTTTTTCTGATTCGATAGGCTATGATTAGAGCGGTCAGAATCAATATGCCGCAGATGGATAGTGCAATGATTAGAGGCCAGTTCGGGGACGGCTCGGGGATGGGGCGGATGTCAGGGATATCGACAGATGCGGTGAACGGTCCGAATGTGATGCCGTTGACAGTAAGCTCCGCCGTGATTTGATATGCTTCAAGGTATGTTCCGATTTCTTCCGGCAAATCGGGGAGGAAGCTGAGCGCGGCAAGGTTCTCCGGGTCGTATGTAACGGGGACTTGTCCATCGGAAGAAGAAATCGTTACCATATATGCGGCGTTGTCTGGATATGGCGCCGTTAGGATCGGCCTGCCTGTCCCGGCGTCCACGATTTCCGCGTGGATGGTGGATACCTGAACCTCGTTTCCTGTGTCTTCTGATAAAGCCAAATTATGTGTGGCCGATATGGAAAGTGATAATGGGTCGTATTCAAGCAGCGTATAGATTGTCGAACCGTCTGCCGCGCCGGGAGAAAGGGTTATGTTGATTCCGTCAGTTGAGGGATTTGTTAAGTCTACCATAGCATAAGAGCGGTTTTGCTCGCCGTCCAGGTTCGCGCCGGAATAGCTTGCGCCGAACGCGCTGGCTGGGGACTGCGCGGATACATAAATGCGGGCGCGGCGGACATTGGACGTTGGCATGGGCATGTAAAGGGCTTGTCCGGCTTCGCCGCGTATGCTAAGTGTGGTATATTGGTATTCAAAACTCTGGAAGTATATATCCTCTATACTGGCGGGGGCGCGGTTCGGGTTGGCTAACTCATTCAACCTGCCGCCCGTGGCCCCAGGCAACGCTAAAAAATGGGGGGCGGTAGCGCTGTTTTGCGGAGCGTTTTCCCATAGCATCATATCTATGACAATCCCGCTACCCTTTGCCCTGGCGGCGATGTCGTCAATCAGGGTTGCGGTTTCAGCTTCTTGCGCTCTCGTTCCGGCGTTGTAGCCGCCTTCGCTAAAATCGCCTAAAAAGATAACCCGTTTTTGATATGCGTAGGAGGACCCAAGTAGTTCAAGCGCTCGCTCAAAGCCGGGGGCAAAGTTGGTGTCGCCCCTGTTTTGAAGCCGGTCAACATATCCTTTTAGATGATCGCGGCCTTCTTTTGTTGAAACATCTGTCAAGTCTGTTTCTGAAACCACAGCGGTATTGACGGCGATGATTGCCACTCTTGAGTTTTCGGGGGCCAGGTCAATTCCAAGTTTTAGCGCGTCCCTTACATACCGGCTACTGTCCGTTTGCTCCATGGAGCCGCTGGTGTCTACTATGTAGATGATATCGGTGGAGTCGGGTGGGGCGCCGTCGTATGCGGAAGATATGATGGGCAGGGTTAGGGAGAGTGCCGCAATTAGCATTATGCTTGTTAGTCTTTTTACCAATCGCATTGCACAGCTCCCTTCTCTATGGCATTCATTAGCTAGCGTGGCATAGCATAGTTGAATGACATATAACTCACTGCTAATCCCTTGAAATCATCTCGACATAATGCTAGAATATGGTATATGGTGTGGCAATTTTCAGCACTTATACCTATATAATGGCAGGATAACACAAAATATATTGGGATTTCAATGGCTTTTTAGCCAATGGTAACAGACAGCAGTTTAAAAGACACAGACGACAGTAAAGGATTGGAAATGACCTATAAAGTGTTGACGATGGCGGTATGTGACGATGATAAAGTGTTTGCAGAAAATTTTTCCAGCCGGCTTTACCGGCATTTTTCTGCTGGGGGAATCAGTTGCAAGATAGTACTATACCTTGAGGCCGATAGTTTGATTCAAACCCTTGAAGCGGAATATTACGACATTATCTTCCTCGACATTGAAATTGGAGCATCTTGCGGCATTGACGTTGGTAATGCCATTCGGAATCGCCAAGACTTCAAAACTCAGATTGTATTTATTTCGAACCATCCAGACTATCACCATTCGGGCAAGCTTTATGGGCCTGTGCCAATGGCGTTCATTCAAAAGCCGGGCAGTGACGAGGAACTGCTAAATATTGTACGCAATACAGCTTTACGGATACTGCCGATGAATAAAGATAATTACTTTAGCTTTGAGTTCCAGAAACAAATATACCGCGTATTAAAACAAGATATCATCTACATCGAAAGCAATGGTAAATCGAAGATAATTTATACTGAAAATAATAAGTATGTTCTCAGGACCAGTATGGATCAGCTAATCAAAAATCTTGACAACTTTGATTTTGTTTTGATTCACCGTTCTTTTCTGGTGAACGCCAATAAGTTGACACACCTTAGCTGGGAAAAAGCGACATGCTGCAATGGGGCAGTGCTTCCAGTCGGCAGATTGTATCGTGACGCCGCGTTACTCTTTATTACCCAGTTTTGGGATCGGCAAAAGGGGAGAAAAAGCTGAATGGATAGTTTGATCCTAAATATAGTTTTCAGTGCTGTGTTTGGCTGTATCATTGTCTTTTTCTATTCTCACTTATTTTCTTTCAGGCTTCCCGGAAAATCTTTTCTTTTTATTCCGATTGCATTTATTACTGTTGCCGCCACGGCTGTCAGTGAGATATTCGCTGATAACATGCTGCTTAATTTTATCTTTATTTTTGCCATTCTATTATTAGGCATATGCTTTTTTAAATGCAAGTGGCGAGGGATTCTGTATGCGTGTGTTTTAGAAGCATCAATACTTGTAGCTGATAGCTTTGTCTTCTATAGTATATACTTCGTTTTAGGCGAAGAGGCATTTAGCATCTCTTTTGTAGTCGTATCTAGCCGTATAGTTATGTACCTCTTGATTTCAATAGGAGCGTTTGTTTTAGCACGTAGACTAAAAACAATTCAGCATCATGACATACCGGTAAGCTACTGGATTATGTTAATCATGGTGCCTTTGAGCTCCATATTTTGGATGTACAGCATTATCTCGCTGTATTTCAAAGAAAATATTATGTTATTTGAAAGCTGGATTTCACTCGCGATTATTTTTTTCATGATCATTATTTCAGTTATCATATATACCAATATTGTTGAGTATTTCAATGTGAAACTGCAGAACCAGTCATTATCTTCCCGCGTTGAGGCATTTACCTGGAAACAAAGCGCGCTTGCCGAGTCCAGCCGGAAAATAAGGGCCGAAAGCCACAATCTTAGAAACAACCTGCATCCAATCCTAACCGCCATTGATAGCCGTGAATATCATACAGCCCGCAATAAGCTGATAAAAATATTGGGGGATATCAGCGATATTCGGGATGTGGCCTATACCGGTATTGAATGCATAGATGATATGTTGAATTATAAGATATGGCTGGGGAAAGAGTATGGAATCTCTTTTGACATAGACTGCGAATTGGAATCGGAACCTATAATCCCGGAAATGGATATCAGCACGGCAATAGGCATCGCGATTGACAACGCTATTGAAGCCTGCCAGGCCGATGGCGTTCCTAAAGATATACATATTGAAATCACTTGTCGCATAGGATTATTTCGCATAGTAATCAATAATTCGTTTGCAAATGAATTATTGAGAAACGACGAAGGTAAATTTCTAACCACGAAGCTTGATAGTGAAAATCATGGGTTCGGAATCGAAAGTATCCAAAACATCGTGGTTAAATGCGATGGAAAGTTACGGATAAAAGCGGAAAACAATATATTTACTCTCGAAATGCTATATGAAGTTAAAAGCGAGTTGACCGTCTGACTGTTGTATGTTGCCTTAAAACTGCTGTCTGTTCCATCGTGAGGATATATGCTTGACATAATTGTCAATAATTTACTATTATTAAAGACAGCTTATTAATGAATTTTTATGGGGTGCAACATGAAAAATTTTATATTAAGGTATTCGCACATCATTGCCGCATTTGCTCTAATAATTGCCAGCGATATCGCCAATCGTGCATGCCCCGGTTTTTTGGGGCAACCGGAAGCTCCCGCCTCACTGAAAAAACTTCGCAAATTCTAAATCAAATTACCTAAACCGCAAAAGGCGTGGCTGATAAATTCACCGCGCCTTTTTACCCGTTCAGTTTGGAGAATGATTTATGATAGCCCATTTCGCAGGTTATGTGGTGGATATCCTGATACAAAATAGCAAGATTCCCGTGGATGACAAAGAGCTATACCAATACGGTCTTGAGGTTGGGATAGCTCAAATTATCGGTATAGCATCCGTATTTGTATTAGGATTACTATTTAAAATGCCGATTGAAAGCATTTGCCTCTTGCTTTGCTTTATGACTTTGCGCACATATGCCGGAGGTTACCATTCGTCCAGCCATTTAATATGCTATATATTATCCATGATCATGAATGCAGCCATTCTTCTTGCCGGAAAGTTTATTTCTATCTACAGCTTAGATTACATCGGAATCATTCTGGCTATCATTGGCATATTCCTTCTGATTTGGCTGGCGCCGGTAGAAGACAGGAATAAGCCTATGGATGAGGTTGAAAAAACAGTATTCCGGAAACGCGCCATGCGTTACCTGTTAATTTGGCTTCTCGTAACGGCGGCGCTGCTTTTTACACCATTTCGCGATATTCATATCATTTTGTGCTTATGTCTTTTTTCAATGGGACTGTTCGCGGTATGCGGAGTATGGAAAAATCATAAGTTGCATCGGCAATCTTAGGCCGACGCTTATGATGCAACCGCAACTATAACCCCTCAACTATAAAACTACAAAATATAACTTGACAAATATTGGATTGCGCTATATACTGTATTTATAGTGTTAATTTGAGTCTTTCGATGGACTTTCCATGTTGGCGTTTTCGTTGACGCCGTAACGTAATCGACTAGGCGCGGTACTCCCTTTTACGGGCGTACTGCGCCTTATTTGTCGTCTAAAATCATGTACGCGAGAATTACAATCAAATAAAGCAAACCAAAGGCACATACCGGGAAGCAGAATTGGCGAAGGCCGTTTTGCTTCCCGGTTTTTTTATTTTCTGAAAAAGATAAAGGAAAAGGAGTTGTCAGGCATGTCAAAATCAACAGGCACGTTTGTCCGTATGTTAGGCGAAAAAATGGAGGTTCTGCTGGAAGCCCGGTGCGTGACGCACTGCTCCCCCGAAGTCGCCGGCAGGCTCCCGCAGATTACGCATCAACTATGCCGAGCCCTTGCACGACGTAATGTAGCCCGGTTCTTTATCCACGACGTCCGCATCGGCGAGACCGTTGCGCTGGTGGACAGGAAAAACGGGTACTCCTGCCGTATCAAGATGGAGGCCCATGCAGTCCGCGTACTGGAAATCCATGAAAACATTACCCGACCGGAAGTAAGCGCGAACATCGTCTATCTTGTAAATACGGGATTGATGCGCGTTGTTTCCGGCAGAAAGGCGGTAGCCGCATGAACATCGGCGATAAAGTCATATTGACCGAAGCGGTAATGGTAATCGACGCCCTCGGACATGATCTGCTCATTGCCGGGACAGAGGGAATCGTTACCGGAATTGAGGGGGAATTGCTTAACCTGCAAACGGCTAAAGGAAAATACGACAATATCCCCTTATCCTGCGCGAAAAAAAGTATGAAGGAAAAAGCGGCATGAATAAACGTATTATCAACTTGGACGCTGTTTTGTCAAAATACCCGGAGTAAAAGCCTGTTTGTGTTAATTACATTAAAATGCGCGGCGAACTTATTGATCTATGCTCTGAAAACGCGCGCCTGCAAAAAAGGCTTTCCTATTTTGAGGAAGGTATAAATCCTGATGTGGCGGCGGAATTTGCCTTACGGGCTGACGCGCTTTTGAAACGCATGGACGATTTCGACGATAGCCTAAACGATAAAAACAGGATCAAAGCTAAAATTGTTCGCGAGATCAACCGGTTCCTGCAAGATTCCGGCTTTGAGGACGCCGGTAAGGCGCTTGATTGCCGGTACGAGATTTCGTGATTATCCAGCCAAAAACGAAAGGGGAATGACCTATGACTATGGAAGACCGCAATTACTTATTCGAGGAAAAAGCCTACCTTATCAACGTAACAATGAATAAGCACCGCGCTCTGATCCGGGTCTGCCGCATGGAGGAGGACGACGTATACCAGCAGCTTTCAATCCGCTTGTTGAACGCGATTGATAAATACGATTTCTCAAAATGCCCGAACATGGACGCTTACTTGATGCTCCAGCTCCGCTACGAGCTTTGGAACATGAAAGCGTGCAGCAAGCTGACCGGCGTAACGGGCGCGCCTGGAAGGGGCTTTACGCTTACTTCGCTGGACGTGCTGGATGCTGCCGGATACCAGGCGCAGGCTCCTGCCGATAGTGAGCATTCCAATGTGCTGTGGCTGGAGCGGGAGATTGATTCTCTCCCGTCCGCGCAGAAAAGCGTCTTGTCCCGGCTTCTGTCCGGGCAGCGGGTATCCTGCAATAACAAGGTGCTTCAAGCGGCGCGGCATCGTATCAGGGAACGGCTGGAGTCCGAACGCCGCTTGCAATACGCCTGACCGTGGGAGAAAATGATTATGCCAAACGAACAGTACAAACCCATACCATTTGTAGACACGGCGGGGCTTACCCGCGGCGAATGGCTGGAGTATAGAAAGCATGGCTTCGGTGCGTCCGATATAGCCGTGGTCATGGAGCAAAGCGAGTACAAATCTGTACTCGCTCTGTTTCACGAAAAGGTTTCCCGCCGCTCCAAAGAGGAACTGGACATGATGGTGTTCGACCGCAGGAAAAAAGAAGAAAGCGTGACGCCAACACTGGGCAACCACTTTCCGGAGCACAAATTCATGTCAAGGGTGTGGACCTCGGCAATGCCGGAACCTACGATATGATCCTTACCACCGGTCCGGACGGCGGGGCTGTATTCTCCGGCCTGTTCCCAGGCAGTTATAGCCTGCAAGAGATTAAGCCGCCATTTGGATATAATCTCAACGATCAGGTACAGGCCGTTACAATCCAGTCAAACGAAACGGTTCACAGGGAAATCCACAATACCCGCAGGGCCGGATTGTTTATAAAAAAGGTGGACGAAAACGGACAGCCTTTAGCGGGCGCGACGTTCGAGCTTCGCAGGGGCTCCGGCGAGGTGCTGATAAGGGAGGTTACGGATAGCAACGGTATCATTTTCCGCGGTCATCTCACTAGCGATACCTATATCGTAGAGGAAATAAAAGCCCCCGAAGGTTATCTCCTTGACGAGAATAATCCGCAGAGCATATATATCTCCAATGACGATAACAACAAAGAATTCACCATTACATTTGTGAATAAAAAGAAACCTGCTATCGAAGTCATCAAGGTGGACGGGGCAATCCCCACGCTGCGGCTTGAGGGCGCTGTTTTCCGTATCACAAATGCCCACACCAACCAGTATTGGGATATCCAGACCGGAAAAGACGGCACAGCCCTGCTTGAAGATCTTGAAATCAATTCCACATATGTTGTCGAGGAAATCACCGCCCCCGCAGGCTACGTCAATTCCGGGTACCGGCAGGAAATCATATTAAAAGAGAGCCGTGTCCACACGATTACCGTATCCAACGAACAAAAACCGTCATTAACATTGGTAAAAAAGGATGCGATCACCGGCGCTTTACTCAGTGGCGCAACCTTCCGGATTGCATGGAATAATGGCGCTGATTTCCGTGACGTTACCACAAATGCGGACGGGGAGGCTGTTGTTACAGACTTAAATGACGGCTGGTACGCCATAACCGAAATCAAGGCCCCCGAGGGTTATCTTCTTAACACGGAACCCCATCAAATCCTCTTAAAGCCCGGTGAGAATGCGGTTATTGAGATTTTCAACGAAGCCAAGCCGTCGCTCACCTTGCTCAAGGTGGATAATGTAACCAAAACTCCGCTCCAATACGCACGGTTTAGGATTGAGCAAAAAACCGAGGATGGCATTAAGCTTATCGGTGAGTATGTTTCCGGTGTTGATGGCGTTGTGTTCATTGATAACATTCTTCCCGGCCGCTATTTGATTACCGAGATCGAGGCTCCAGCGGGATATAACATCGACGCGGAGGTTTACGAAATCACTATTGAATACGGCAAGGCGTATAAGCTGGAGATTACCAATACCCCGAAATCACCCATCTACATAAGTAAGGTGGATGAACAGGGCAACCCGCTCATGGGCGCGCAGTTTAAGGTAACCACGATGAACGGCGCGATGGTCGGCACAGTCACAACCGGGCGGACAGGCTACGCCATCATCCCCTATGCGGAACCCGGTTGGTATTTGATTGAAGAAATCAGAGCGCCGGAAGGGTACATTTTGTCCTCAGCCTCCATGAACGTGCAATTACTATCCGGCAAACCCGCGCAGGTGGAGTTTATCAACCGCAAAAAACCACAGCTTTCCATCCTAAAGCTCGACAAGTCGGACAATACCGCTTTAATGGGCGCGCGAATCAGGGTTGCCAAGGCAAACGGCGAGATTGCCGGCACATACACAAGCGACGTCAACGGTCTGATAATCCTCGACAATCTCGACCCCGGCAGCTATATCATATCCGAGATCGCCGCGCCTGATGGGTATATCCTTGACATGACGCCACAGATTATTGAGTTAAAGCCTGGCGACAACAAGCGGATTGAGCTGTTCAATACGGCTAAACCCGGATTGCAGCTTCGCAAGCTCGACAAGCTCACTAACATGCCGGTGGGGGGCGCCACATTCAGGCTTGTAAGGCTGGAAAACGGCGCACAGCGCGATCTGGGCGTTTTTACAACCGGGGAAAACGGATTGTTTTATGTTCCCGACCTTACCCCCGGCAACTATGTACTGACGGAGACAAAGGCCCCCGAAGGATATATCCCTGACCCGACGCCACACAGCATATTTATCGAGGGCGGCAAGCTCAACACAGTGACGGTGTTTAATATACCCTACGCGAACCTGCGTATCGTCAAGGTATGCGCGAGCGATGGCCGAACCCCTTTGTCCGGCGCGGTTTTCAAGCTGTTTGACGAACGGCGCTTGGAGATCGGTACATACGAAACCTCAGCTTTAGGCGAAATCGTAATCCCTCAGCTTCCGGCAGGGGTTTATTATCTACAGGAGACACGAGCGCCCTCAGGATATATCCTTGATACAACCGTCCGTAAAATCGAACTCATTGGCGGAGAAACAACGGTTGTCGAGGTTGAAAATAAAGAACTCGGCTCACTGCGGATTCTCAAACGGTGCGCGGAGGACGGCAGGCCGCTCTACGGCGCGACATTCCTGTTGTATGACAGCAGAAACAACCTGCTCGGCGAATTTACCACAGACCAAAATGGGAGCATCACCTTTGGCAGAAATCTTGCGGCCGGGACTTACAGGTTAAAGGAAATCAAATCTCCGGACGGATTTGTGCTCGACGATACCATACACACAATCACAGTCAAGGAGGGCGAAACCACTGAGGTTGTGATTAAGAACCAGCCTAAACGCGGGCGGATTCAAATTACCAAGGTGGCCGCCGGGTACAACGACCTGACCAAAGACAGGAAAGGCGCGACCCTGTCCGGCGCAACATTTGAAATCTACAACAACAAGATGGAGCTTGTGGATACAATCAAAACTGACGGTAAAAACGGCTTGGCAACATCCGATTATCTGCCTTTGGGCGTCTATGGCATTAAGGAAATAACCAGCCCGGATTATTTCTTCACTGACGGGGAGATGTTCCACGCCGAGCTTAAAATCCATGACGACTTTGTGCGGTTCCGGGTTGAAAACGACCCTGTTCATCTGGAGGTCAGCGTGGAGAAGCGCGGCGTCAATGAAGCGCAGGCGGGCGGCAGCATTTACTATGACTTTAGCAATATCCGCAATCATTCCAACGTGCCGCTGTATGAATTCTATCTGCGCGACATTCTTCCCACCGAAGCCGTCCGGCTTGAAAAAATCTGGACAGGCGTGTGGAGCGAGCGCGTGATGATGGAATTCCAGATCAAAACAAACCTGAAACCCGGCTACCGTACCGTAAAACGCAATCTCCTGTCAACCGTCAACAATGAGATCGACTGCTCCCGCTCCGCCTTGGGACTTGGCGCCGGAGAATATGTAACCGAGTTTAGGATAGTGTTCGGCGCCGTCCAGCCGGGATTCCACGAAACCACCGGGCCAAAGCTACAGGTTAAGGTGCTGGATACCCTGGAGAACGGCAGAAAGTTCACAAACAAGGTTGATGTTGGCGGCAGGCACATCGACATGTGGACATATATTACGGATGGGTGGACCGTTACACCCTATAATCGTCCGAAGGGAGATTTGCCCAGAACGGGGCTGTAATCGAAAAAAAGTTTTCATACCGGGCGTACAACAGTATGCCCGGTAAATCTATTTTTCTGGAGGTTGCAATGAAAATAATCCAATTTAAGCGCGGTCTGCCATGCATGAAAACTGCAATTATTAAGAGAACCGCAAAGCTGAAAAAGACTTGGCTTTTCGCGTGTGTCAGTATTTCCACGGCGCTGCTCATGACAACGCCGGTATATGCTTCCACAGGCGGCACAGATATCTGGAGCTGGCTTGACACTGCCCTCAACGATCTCTACCAAAAATTCCTTGCCGTTTCCACCATCGCCGCCTGCGTGGCCGCGTCCGTCTGCCTGATTATGATGAACTTCTCCACCGACGACCGGGCGGTGAGCACATCCCGCGCATGGCTCAAACGAATCCTCATAAGCTGGGTAATTCTTAACGTGCTGGGCTATATCATGGTTTACCTCACCGGACTCACGCAGGGCGGCAGCTACGTTCCACCCGGCGCGACAACGCCATAGATAGCAAGGGAGGTGAAGCCGCTTGGGTATTCTGTCCGGCATTGTAAGTTATCTGTTCGGCCTGGCGCTCAACTTGCTCGACGCGGCCATTGACGGCTTCCTCGGCGCGCTGGGATTCGACCTAAATACCTTTGAAACATACTTCCCCGCTGTGAAGGATTACTATGACGTCATCATCGGGTTTGGCGTAGGGCTGCTGTTCATCATGCTGATATTCCAGATCTTCCGCAATTTCGGCGTCATGCTGGACATGGAGGCCGAGGACCCATTGAAGATGCTGGGGAAGACGGCGCTGTTCTTCGGTATGATTATGCACTCCCGCTCCATAACGGATTTCATCATCAGGCTGCTTGTAGACCCCTATTCCATATTCCTGGGTACGGCCTCCGCGCCATATGAATTTAAGCTGATGACACTCGTGACGTCAATGTTCACCAGCGTGTTCTCCAATCCCTTCATGGCGATTGTCGCGCTGATCCTCATGCTCATATTAGGCTGGCAGTTCCTGAAACTGACCATAGAATGCGTGGAAAGGTACATTGTCTTCTGCTTTATCCTCCATATCGCCCCGGTGGTGTTCGCGACCGGGGCGTTCAAGAGCACGGGGCAGATATTCAAAAGCTGGTGCCGGATGCTCGGTTCCCAAGCCATGCTCCTGCTGCTTAATATCTGGTCGATCCAGCTTTTCATGAGCTTCCTGCCCGTGCTGGAGAGCGATATGCCGGGCATCATATTCAATTTCCTGATTGGCTACGCCTTTCTGAGATTCGCGCAAAAAGCCGATACCTTACTGCGGATTTTAGGGCTGAACACCGCAAGCACGGGAGATATGATGCGCTCCCTGGGCGGCACGGTTGCAAGCATCGCTTTTACTGTTAAGTCCATAAGCGGCGCGGCCGGCTCCATCGGCAAGATATTTGGCGGAGGTAAGGCGGCAGCGGGAGCGGCGGCGGGCACGGCAGGCAGTTCGGTCGGCGGGATGGGTATGGCGGGTGCGGGCGTCCCTTCTTCCGCGAACATAGCCGGGGCTGCCGCGGGCGGCGCAGGCGTGGCGGCGTCTGTCATGAGCTTGGCCAAGCAGGGGTATGTCAATGATGTGCTGAATTCCGCGAAAACGCAAATGAACGACAGCGCCGACGGCTCCGTTAATATGAAAGGCGGTGGAAAAACAGGCTCAAGCGCGCAGCAGCAGTTCCGTTATGAGGAAGATACCGTTAACGGCGGCCTACGCGATAATGCGGAAAGCATAGATGCCGAAAAGGGCATCGCCATGGGGCAAAGCGGTATTGACGGCAAAGCTGGCGAATACAACGGCGTCAACAGCATCAACGCCGAAACCCGGGAGGGCCTTGCCAATATCGCCCACGGGCTTCCCCATGACAGGTACAATCCTGTCAAGCGAACTTTTTCAGGCGGCGGCTTCCCCGAATTCACCGGGGAGAACGCCAACACCATCGGCGCTTCCCAGCTTACGCCCGCTGACGGCTTTGAACAGCACTGCGTCAAAATGCAGGACGGCTCCATTGGGACACTGTATCAGAACAAAGATACCGGCGAGGCACATGTGGTGCAATTCGGCAGCGTGGACAACGGCGTGATTCAAGGCGCAATCAGCCAGATCGACCAGGAGACCGGGCAGTTCGGGGACTTTATGGGATTCAAGGCTGTACATCAAAGCGTCCCCGGCGCGGAGAATTTCAGCGGCCACAGCGTCCCGGTTGCTGACAGCGAGGGCGGCGTTTACCATGTTTCCACAGGGGCGGCGACGTCCTTCTTCTCACCCGGACACAGCAGCGCCATGTCAGGCGCGGCAGATTCCGTTTCATCTGCCGTCGATTCAGCGTCGGACGGCATAAACGATTCGGCCTCCCGGCATCATACCACCGTCAGCTCCCACGAAACAAGCTCCATCCACGCATCCTCTATCGGTGAGCCGGAAATGTTTGGCGGCGGCAGCTCGCGCGGCGCAGGTTCAAGCCGCTCCGACGCCGGCAACTTCACAGGCGGCGGTGCGTTCGGCGGACGCGGTGCGGCAGATTCTGCCGCCGGCAGCCTTGACGGGGAGCGTTCGGGCGGCGGCAGAAGTGGCGGAAGCGCCGAAATCTCCCCGATTCATACAGGGATGGGCCCGCAACCCGAGGGCACCCGGCGCTTTTCCAAAAGCAATCCCTCCAACATGGAGGTGTTCAAGCGGGAAAACAGCGGCGTGGAGTCTTTTGACAGGTCGCGGGCAAATCCCGATTCGATGCCCAATATGGGTTCGACTGACAAAAAATAACGAGAAAGTGGTTGGTTTTATTATGAAAAAGACACGTTTTTTAACGCTCCTGCTTACCCTTTTGCTGGTTTTTGCCGTGAGCATGGCGGTATCCGCTTCTGCCGATACAGACGGTGAAAACGCTGTTTCACTGGAAAACGGCAGCGGCTCTCTGATCATGCCCGACATAGAGGAAGCAAGCGCGGCGGAAACCGCGCCCCCTAAGCAAAGCGGCAACGCGCCGTTATTTATCGGGGCGGGGTTCGCCGTGCTTATGTTTATAGGCGTGGCGTTATACTGTAGAACCAAAGGCAACAAAACATATTAAGGGAGGAAATCGTCATGAAGATCGTTAAAATCATTCTTGTCGCAGCTGGCTTTGCCGGGGTTATTGTGGGTATCAGAGCTTTGTGTGCCCGCAGAAAATATACGCAGGCATAAATAATAATGATAATGGAAAGGCGGCTGTTGTGGCCGCCTTTCCTCATGATAAGGAGGATTTATGATGCACACGCCGTTTTTTATTCACCATAAACACAAAACGTTCTTTTACGCTATGCTGAAAAAATGCTCCCGCTGGGATGACGTGTATTACCGCGCTTTATTTTACCTGCTCGGGCTTAGCAGGGAAACGATGGAGCATGTAGAGCAGCTTTTTGATTTTGAGGACAGGAGCATCAAGCCGGAGGGCCTTTATGCAGGCTGGCAGACGGGCCAGTCATTGCGCCTGACCCTGCTTGCCTTTAACCTTTGGAATGGCTGGACAGTGGATGGCAAGCAAAATCTGTCTACGCCATACGAGTTGTTTGATTGCGGGTTTGCGCCATATTTTTGGGAAGCTATCAGGCTGCGTTACCCTGAATACTGCCAGCGTAAAAAGGCGGACTGATAATCATTAGCTTAATGTGAAGGGGGGATTGGCATGTCCGAACAGAAAACATCCGATAACCTTGAGCAATCTGTAGACAGCGGCGTGGATAGGGCTATGGCGGCAAAGGGGATGTTTGACGCCGCTCATGGAATCGGCCCCGCCGCCGCCGAAGCGGGAAAGGCGGCGGCACAAAGCGCGGCGGCTTCCGGTTCGAGCGCTGGCGCGGCCGCGAGAACAGGGGGGCGGCAGGTTCGGCGGCGGGGCCTGGCGGAACAGCGGCCGGCGCTGTAATCGGGCTTGCCTCATCCCTTTTCGCAAAGCCGGTTATAAAGGGGCTTATCGTTATTATCCTTATGCTTGTGATGATTTTTTCATCCCTACCCAGCATGTTTTTTGAAAACCCGGTTGACGTAGCAAACAACAGCGGCCCGGAGGAGGTTTATGCCGCATTCAAGGATTACGCAATGGCTTTCAGGCAATTATGCGAGATCAGGCGCAGCAGGGTCTTGGAAGAGAGAAGAGCCTTAACGGTTTCGTGTAAACTACCCGCGCCTGATGTTGCATAATTTTCACTAGTACGAAACCGCGTGGATC
>Ga0099364_10000998_pt1 | contig 47618 bp, 38 predicted proteins | sample TergutTh196P3_FD_73070 | JGI IMG/M metagenome (GOLD analysis project Ga0099364, IMG submission 73070) | Microcerotermes parvus P3 segment gut microbial communities from Pointe-Noire, Republic of the Congo - Th196 P3 | ecosystem: Host-associated > Arthropoda: Insects > Digestive system > Gut ...
TACACCGTAGATGAAACGCCCGTTGGCGATTGGTTGAACAATAATTTCGACATGAGTAAAACTGTGCAATATTGGGTATTTGCGTACCCGAAAAATCTGTCTGGTATCTTCTCTTTTATTCCATTGTGGCAGGGCATTTTTTTATAGTTTTAGCGCTAATTATGTCATTGCCATATCGCTCCGTGTAGGTGTACAGCGCCTCAAAATATTTTTTAACCCAAAAATCAAATAATTTCATTAGCCCACAGTCTTTCTAAAAACACCTTCCAAGGTAATATCAGGATATTTTCTACTAATCGCGGCATCGGGTCGTTACTTATCAAAATCAGTTTTTTGACCTGATATTCTTCGGCAAATGCTTTCAAGCCTTTCAAATGACGGTTGTTAGCCTGTTCAGTGGCTTTTACTTCTATGGCGACTTCATGTTCGCCAAGCACGAAGTCAATTTCCAACTGCGAAGTAGTGCGCCAGTAATAAATTGTATATTCTTTTGCGCTATAGCGGCTGTGCGCATATATTTCCTGATAAATAAAATGCTCAAACGCTTTGCCGAACAATTCCGAGCCACGTTTAATTTTGCCTCTGTGTAACAGATAATTAGCAATACCCACGTCGAAAATATAAAATTTTGGCGCCATTATTACGCGGCGTTTCGGTTTTTTCTGAAACGATGGTAAAAATCTGCCGAGCAGGGTGTCCTCCAAAATTTGAAAATAATCTCTTACCGTTGTTGCGCTCACTCCGCAATCTGCGGCGATATTCGTATAATTAACCATTTCGCCGTTTGTAAGCGCTGCCGCTTCGAGGAAACGGGCAAATATTCCTACGTTTCGGATACGCGCTTCAGCAACTATTTCATCGCGTAGATAACTGCCTATGTACGCCGAAATCAATTTTCCCGGGTTTGCGGCATTGTAATGTCGCGGCAGGAGTCCGTGATTTAACGCCCGAAGTAAATCGAAATTAGGAATTTCGACGCTTATGAGCGGATACAATTCGTATCGCAAGGCTCGTCCGCCGAGCAAATTGGCTTCTGCGCGAAGAATTTTTCGCGGGCTCGAACCGCTCAAAATAAAGCGTACGCCGTGATTAGTTATCAACCAATGCACCTCGTTGAGCAGCGTTGGTATTCGCTGAATTTCGTCAATGATTACAGGCGAAACGTTAAGGCTTGCCAAAACAGTTTCACGAAGTATATCAGGCGTTTGGCTTAAACGTCTGTACTCGCTTGATATCAACAAATCAAACCATAACGCTTCAGGAAAAAGCGTTTTCAACAACGTACTTTTTCCCGTTTGTCGAGCGCCCCAAAAAAAGATACTCTCCTGTTCAGATTCTAAAAACAACTGTTTTCGATTATACATTTTCTTGCTTTTATTACTAATTTACATGATAATTAAAATCATAACATTGAAATTACATGATATTCCAAAGTATTACTTTTAATATACATGAATATCCAAAGTTGAAATTTTTTGCAAAGATATAAAAAAAAATAATAACCAAATATTTTTTTGAAAAATATAATAACATATTACATGATATTTCAAACTATAACCATGATATTACATGATATTCCAATGTTGCACATTTAATATACATGATAATCCAAAGTATATGATCATATATAAATCTGTATATAAGATATATACATAATTTTATAAGTTAGTAAAAATATTTAATAATTAAAATCGAACAGCAGCGATTCATTCAATCTTTTCATGCCTCCTTTTGTCGGATAATTACCCGAAAAATACCAGTCGCCGTTGTTTTTACTGCAAATTTTTGCCAGCGCTTCCCTTTGCTGAAAAATAATTTCGACGGGGCAATCAACAGTTTTGGGAGTAACCAATTCAGCAATTTTGCGCGAAATGTCTGCATCTGACAGGGGCGCGTATATTTCTGATACGTGATTGACTATCAATTCATCAGAGAGTGATTTTTGTGCAAGACATTTATTGTATATATCAGATAGCGATGTTTTGTCGGTCAGTTTCAATGCTGCGCGAAATGCAATCAGGTCGCCGATATTCGACATATCTATTCCATAAAAGTCGGGGTAACGAATTTGCGGAGCCGATGAAACGATTATCAGTTTGCGGGGTTGCAGACGAGCCAAAATAGTTATGATGCTTTGCCGCAGCGTTGTTCCGCGAACTATGCTGTCGTCCATAACAACTAAATTATCAATCTGTGGGCGAATTGAGCCGTAGGTAATATCGTAAACATGGCTTGCAAGTTCGTTTCGTTCGCCGCTTTCGCTAATAAACGTGCGGAGTTTAACGTCCTTTACGGCTACTTTTTCAGTACGAACGCGTTGGGCTATTATTTTCGCAATATCCTTACAGTCAGATCGTTCAATCGCAGCGCATTTTTCCTTATCAAGATAATCGTTCAACCCCTCAATCATTCCCAGAAATGCAACCTCCGCCGTATTTGGGATAAATGAAAAAACGCTGTTTTCGAGGTCGTGGTCAATCGCTTCGAGTATTTGCGGCACAAGTGCGCGTCCGAGTTCTTTGCGTTCCTGATAAATATCGAGGTCGCTGCCGCGCGAAAAATAAATTCGCTCGAAAGAGCATGGCGTAACTTTTTCAGCAGTGATAATCTTCTGACACACAACCTCGCCCGAAGCCGATATGAAAAGTGCCTCGCCGGGATTTATTTCTCTGATGTTGCTGATATTTACGTTCATAACGGTTTGTATTGCAGGTCGTTCCGAAGCCACTACCGCTATTTCGTCGTCGGCATACCAAAACGCTGTGCGGATACCCCACGGGTCTCGAACGGCAAACATTTCGCCTGCGCCGGTCATACCGCACAACACAAAACCGCCGTCCCATAACGGAATACAGTCTACGAGCGTTGCCCGCATATCGCCCGCGTGAGCATCAAGCGAGCAACATAACTGTTCGAGCAACACGGTTGCATCGGAAGTTCGCCGCGGATGTTGCCCCAGCGATGATAAATGCGCGAAAACCTCGTTTACATTTGTAAGATTGAAATTTCCGCAAATAGCAAGCGTATTTTTTCGATAACTGCTACGGTAAAGATGCGGGTGAACATGCGACAACCCCGAACAGCCTGTGGTACTGTACCGTAGATGTCCCATATAGCATTCGCCGATAAACGGAACGACCGAATTTTTGCGTCCTGTTGTAATTTGGTCTCTTACAGATGAAAACAGTTTGTTAATAGCATTTTTCCCATCTTTTCGCTCGCGAAACAGATACTCTTCGCCAGCTTTCGCACCAAGCGAAACACAGGCGATACCCGCTCCTTCCTGTCCGCGATTGTGCTGCTTTTGCATCAGAAGATAAAGTTTATCCAACGCATAGCGCTTTGAAGCGTAGTATTCGAGCGGTTTACGAAGCCTGATAAGCGCTACGCCGCAGTCATGTTTAAGTGAACTCATTGTGCGATAATTATTTAACTTTTACTATGCTTGCCTTGTCAGCCACTCGTCTATACCTTTTGCCGCTTTCCGTCCCGATGCTATCGCCTTAACAACCAAACTTGCTCCGGTTGCGGCGTCGCCTGCTACAAAAACTTTGGCGGCAGATGTTAGTTGTTTTTCGTCGGCTGCGATATTTTTTCGGGCGTCAAGCGCAATGTTCATGTTTTTTACCAAACCTGTGTGTTCAGGGTGAATAAATCCCAGCGCCAATAATATAATGTCGGCTTTCAACGTCTCTTTTGTACCTGTTTCGGTTGATTTTACCTCAACGGCGCATACTTTTCCGTTTTCGCCGATGAAACGTTCTGTGGCAAGCGACCATCGTCTCTCGCAGCCTTCTTCTTGCGATGACGAGGTTTTTAAAACATTCGGATAATAGGGCCACGGCGTTTGAGGGTTTGTACCTGTGGGAGGTTTGGGCATTATTTCTATTTGCGTAACCGAAGTCGCTCCCTGACGTATAGCCGTGCCAACACAGTCGGAACCCGTATCGCCGCCGCCGATAACCAATACATTTTTATTTTTTGCCGAGAGCGGGTCATTTTCATCAACTACCCAACGGGCGGCAACGGCGCGATTTTGATTTTTCAGAAAATCCATAGCGTAATATATACCCTTCAATTCGCGTCCCTCGACCTGCAAATCGCGGGGAACGCTTGCGCCTGTAGCAATACATACGGCTTCAAATTCTGATGGGAAGTCAGTTATCGGCGAATTGCAGACAAATTGAACGCCCTGTCGGCTCATAACGTCTAATCGGCGGTCTATTATTTTCTTTGCCAGTTTAAAATCGGGAATACCCAGCCGTAACAAGCCTCCGGGCGCTTCGTCGCGTTCAAAAACCGTTACGGCATGACCCATTTGGCTCAATTGGTTGGCACAAGCCAATCCTGCGGGACCCGAACCTATAATTGCTACCCGTTTTCCGCTTTTCTTTGCAGCGATGCGCGGCTGAACGTATCCTTCGCTAAAGGCTTTTTCGATTATCGCGACCTCGTTTTCGCGAACAGTAACAGGTTCGCCGTTTAAATTCAATACGCACGCTTTCTCGCACAACGCCGGACAAACGCGCCCCGTAAATTCGGGAAAATCGTCGGTTTCGCACAGATTTTCGTATGCTTTGCGCCATTCGCCCCTGTAGACCAAATCCTGCCATTCGCTTTGGCGGTTGCCCAAAGGGCAAATCCAATGACAAAACGGTACGCCGCAGTCCATGCAGCGAGACGCCTGTATCATTCTGTCTTCTTCGCAAAGCGTCTGTTCAACTTCGCTAAAATCGGTTATCCTCTCATGTACAGGACGATAACCCGCTTCCTTACGTTTTACCGTCAAAAATGCTTTATGATTGCCCATATTGTCTATCTATTTTAATTTTGATGCAAAAGTAGATATTCACACGCAATGACAGGGCTGTTTTTATTTATCAAATTTTTATTGCGAACAGGCAATGTATAAAATTTATATCAAATCGTGGAATTTAATATAAATTTTTTGTTGAATCAGTCTTTTAAATATGCTACATGTATTCGATGATACTTTGAAGAGACTGGGAGACCGCCCTCTCCCCTACCCTCTCCTTTGGAATACGCTCTCGTTTTTATTTAGCGGGAAAAATTTCCCCTCAACTTCTTCGAGTATTCCCAGCGCTAACAGTCCTTTCACGGAAAGTTTATTGTACAAAAGATCCGTAATTCTGTATTGCAGGCTCGAATTAAAATAAATAAATTTGTTGCGAAAAAGTATCAGATTGACATGTGGTATTTCGTACTCAAAAGCAATGCTTTCCTTAAAAAACTTTGTGTTATTGAACAGTGATTTGTCAATCGAAGATATGTTTCCCGATGTTTTCAGATAGTTGGTAAATTGCGCTGTTCCTTGAAATCTGGAATAGTTTTTGGCGCTGATCTCAAGTTTTTCGTTTTCAATTCGTCCGTTTCGTATGTTTTCGAGCGTTTCGTTACTCATGCTCGACACAAAAACGTCCACTTTTTCAGACCATCCGTTCTCTTTTAACAGTATAGCCAAGCTATAGTATTCTTCGCCCGAGGCGCACAAAGGCGCCCATATCTTAATTTTTTGATTCTCTTTGAGAAGGTTGGCTATGTAATTATTTTTCATAAGGACCCAAAAGGTTGGATCGCGAAATAATTCGGTTTCAGGCACAGCGATACGCCCTACAAAATGATCAATAAAATCCTTAGATTCCAAGTTTTTGAGAAGCACGTCAATGCCGCATTTTTTTAAAGCAAGGAAACCTTCCAAACGCCTTTTGAAAGACGTTAAAGCAAATTCCGAATAGTCTACGCCCTGTTTTTCCTTCAGGAAATTAGTTATTGAGCGAACTTCTCTAATGCCAAGATCATGATTCATAACAATAAATTATTTTTATATGAAACTACTCTATTTCAAATACATCTCCACTGTTGAGCATATCGTCCACGCAGCGTATGTCAGATTGCGCCTTATAAGCGTCAATTTGCTGTTCAACTAAACGGTCGTATGATTCAGCCTTCGCAGAGCGAATAATCCCGATTGCCATAGGGAAAGCGGGAGGCAACATATTGGCTATCATCATTTGTACGCTTGGGTCTGTTTCGTATTGGTCGTGAACCAAAATATCATCAATGGTTACTCCGTTTTTGCCTAATTCGACAACTTCTAATTTGCAGCGTCCCAAACGAATACCTTTATTTTTTTCTTTTCCAAACAAAATCGGCTCGCCGTGTTTTAAATGCGTTTGATTTTCATCGCGATACTCCCTTCCTGTTACCAAGTCGTGCGTCTTATCGGCAAAGATGATGCAGTTTTGAAGAATTTCAATCACAGCGGCGCCTTTGTGTTTGGCGGCTTCTTCAAATATTTCCGTCATCATCTTCATATTGTTGTCAATAACCCGCGCAAAGAATGTGCCTTGCGCGCCTATTACAAGTTCTGCAGGTTTAAACGGCGCTTCGAGCGTACCGTGAGGCGATGTGCGAGTGATTGCTCCCATTGGCGTAGTTGGCGAAAATTGACCTTTGGTAAGACCATAAATTTGGTTGTTGAACAACAGTATGGTCATATCAATATTACGGCGTATAGCGTGAATGAAGTGATTGCCGCCAATAGCCATTGAATCGCCATCGCCGGTATTGACCCACACGCTAAGCGCCGGATTTGCTATTTTCATTCCGCTGGCAATAGCGGCAGCGCGTCCGTGAATACCGTGAAATCCGTAGGTATTTACATAGTAAGGAAATCGCGAAGAACAACCAATTCCCGATACCATAACATAGTTTTCCCTTCGATAGCCCAACTTTGGCAAAGCCTGTGTAACCGAGTTCAATACAGCATGATTGCCGCAGCCCGGACACCATTTTACCATCTGGTCGCTTACAAAATCGCTCCTTGTGTAAGCAATTTCGCTAAGCGGAATTCTCTCATCTAATGTATTTTGCATGAAATTATTTAAAATTTAAAAATACTCTCTTTTTTCGGTTGCAAAGATAATAAAAAATTTTGATATGACGAATTTTTATAGATTATTTTTATAATTATTTTTTGAATAACCGGAAATTAATCTGTAAATTGCTTATTAAAAGGCAGTTATTTTCTCTAACGCTTTTTCGTTTATGATTGCAATTTTTTTGCCGCTAATATTTATAAATCGTTCCGACTTAAATTCAGACAATAGCCTGATTACCGATTCTGTTGCCGTGCCTACAATGCTTGCATATTCTTCGCGCGAAAGCGAAATATCAATATATCCGTCTGCATCAACGCCAAATTTGTTTTTTATCATCAGCAATAACTCCGCTAATCGCTCTTTTAACGATTTTTGGGCTATTTCTGTAATCATAAAATGCGATTCTTCCAATTCGCGGCAGGCAAGTTGCAGCATGTCGAGCGCGAAATTTCCGTTAGTTTTTACTAACCTGTACAGCGTTTCCTTGGGAATATAGCACACAAAGCAGTCCACTAAGACCGTTGATGTATTACACGCAGGCTCGTCGCTCAAAACCGAACGAAATCCCAACAACCCGAACGGTTTGGCAAGCCTCAATATTGATTCTCTGCCCTCAACGCCCGTTTTGCTCTGCTTTACAATGCCCGACAAAACTATATTGCAACCATCAATATATTTTCCCTGCAAAAAAATAATCTCGCCCTTCCTGTAAAAATTAATTTCGCAATCATCGTCTAATGTTGCCAACTCGGTAGCGTCCAAATGTCGCAAAATAGTCTGATTTTTCCACGTAGAACGTGATATTTTTACTTCTTTAAATCCCATTATATAGTGTATATTAAATATTTACAATTAAATCTGATAATTTGATAATAAGTATTTTTTCTGAAAACTGTCGTATAAACCTCTCCCCCAACCCCTCTCCACAGGAGAGGGGAGAAGTACAGAAATGCGCTGAAAAACCATCAGCAATTTCGAGCGCTGATCCCCCTCTCCTATGGAGAGGGGCTGGGGAGAGGTAAAATCGTAATTGCGTCATAATAAGATTCACTTAACACTATACATCTAAAATATTTGTTTCAACAGATTTTCCTTTTTGTTAATAAAAACCGCAAATGTAATAAGAATAATAGTATTTTTAACAATATTTAGCGTCGAATTTTCTATTTTTGTGAAATGTGCAACGAAAAACAGTGATAGAGCGATTATTACGTACATAGCAATACGTTTCAGCGGGTACGGTATCGGATAGTGTCGCCTGCCGAGCCAATATGTAATGCAAATCATTACTGTGCAGCAAGTTAGATGCACCCATGCCGAAGCGTGATAACCCCAAACGGGTATCAACAGCCAGTTGCCCGCAATGCTTATAGTCGCGCCAATAAAGGCAATCATCAATCCGTATTTAGTCTGGGCGGTAAGTTTGAACCAAATGGTAAGATTAAAATATATTCCCAGACACATGTACCCCAGCAACATAACAGGAACCAACGTCAAGCCTTCCCAATATTCGGGTTTTCTGATGAAATGCTTAATAATATCAATGTAGAACGACACGCCGAGAAAGATAAACAGGCAAAACACGATAAAATATTTCATCACAAGGGCGATGGTTTCGCGTGAGTCCTTTTCTTTGGCGTTGTTGAAAAAGAACGGTTCGGCGGCGTACCTGAACATTTGTATGAACAGTACCATCAGCGTTGCGATTTTGATATTTGCGCCATAAATGCCTACTTGTTCCATCGGCGACGCCCATTCGGGCAGGCGATATTTCATCATCACGCGGTCTATCGCCTCAATTACGTTGCCTGCCAAACCTGCTGCCATCAGCGGAAGCGAATAGGCGACAATTCTTTTCCACAAACCGAAGTCGAAACGTATTTTATGACGAAACATTTCGGGCAACAACAGCGCAATGGTAGCAACCGAGGCTGTCAGATTGGCGATGAATACGTAGCCTACGCCAATTTCGGGGTTATAGACTTTTTGTATCAATGCGCTGTCGGCAAATTTTGGGCAAAACCACAGAAAAAACAGATTTAACAGCACATTAATGAATACGTTTGTGATTTTGAAAAACGCAAACCTCAACGGACGCTCGTCCAATCTGAAACGCGCAAACGTGATGGCAGTAATAGCGTCTAATCCCAATATCCACGCAAACCAGACTATATATTCGGGATTGCCTGCATATTGCATTTTCGCGGCAAGCGAATCGGAGAAAATCATTACCGATGCAATAAACAGCGCCGAAGTGGTTACAAGACTGATAAATACTGTTCCGTAAACCCTGTTTTTATCTTCGTTTTGCGAAAATCGGAAAAACCCTGTTTCCATTCCGTATGTAAGCAAAATCACAAAAAAGGTAACATACGCGTATATATCGGTGATAACGCCATATCCGGCAGTTTCAAAAACTCCCGTATGCAAAGGTACGAGAAGGTAATTCAGGAAGCGCGGAACCATGCTGCACAATCCGTAAATAAACGTCTGACCTGCTAATTTTTTGATAGGATTAGTCAATGCAAATATATTTCATTTTGTAAAAATAAAAACGCAACCGATTATCAAAATAACCGCTACTATAACTATTAGCGCTATCAATCTTTTGTCACGGCTGTCACTATCCGATGGTAATGGTTTATGTCCTGACTGTTTATATGTAGTGAACATAATATGGTCGAGAGGTAATATATCAGTTATGTTGGTTTTTAGGTGTTTAACTTCAACATGTGTGTCTGATACGTCAAGAATTTTACACGCGCCTGTTTTCCAATTCCATGAATTGCCTGAAACATAGTGCGTTTTAACAATTTCTTTGAAAAGAAATACCTGCGCATTTTCTTTGGTTGTTCCATCGTAAAATTTAACGTTTGCAATCCTGTCGTTCTTTGCGAAAACTATTCTTGCAAAATAATATTCCTTTGAATTTTTTCCGGCAAAAACTGCATCGCCGACATAAAATTTATTTCTCGGCGCCGGGCTTTTTATTATCGAGTCATGCGGAATAGTTACCTCATCTAACGGAATTTCTTCTTCTTCTTGGGGTTCGGGCGCTTCTTCGGTAATCGCTATCGTTCGCGGCGCGTTGGCTGCGGCGTTTTTCGAGAGTTCGTCCATTATTTTCAAAACTTCCGGCTCTTCATAGTCCGGCATATCATCAAATTCTTCCCATTTTTTTACTATCGCTTCGCGAATTTGCCATGCTTTTGCATTTAGATTGGCGTAGCCTGCATCATACGATAGTTTTATAACTGCGTTAGCGTCATTGACCGCTATCTTACCCAATTCCTTATTTTCATAGTCAACACACTTGCCGCTGTTTATAGTGCTTCTTTCAAAAAATGCAAATGCAAGTTTGTTGCGTTTATCGTATATCAGGCTTGGTTTCAACTTTATTGCAACGCAATAATTAATTATGGCGCGATCCCAATCTTCATTATTACTGTGTATGTCGCCGCTTGCAGCGAAATACGTACCTAAAAGAGTCTCAAATTTATTAAAAACCTGATCGTTGAACGGATAAACAGCCAGCGCAGCGCGCATATCGCCGATTGCGCCCTCAATATTGTTGTCGTCAAATTTTGCGCTCCCAAGATTTGAATATGCCGTTGCCAACTCAACTTTATAGTAAGGCAATTCACGTTTCAGTAATTCCGAAATTTTTTTCCATTTGTCTGGGTTAGAAGACTGTTCAATAACCTTTTGAACATCGCTGTTCCATATAGGGCTTCCTATCAGTTCGATCATGCTCGCATAAGCTCTGATTACCATTTTCCAATCATTTCTTTCCATGTAGAAGATACTATTGCTTCTCAAATTGAGCGCCTCGTAAAATGGCTTTAACAGCGGGTCATTATTGCGTAGTTCCTGCTCCATGTCGTCGGCAGCCTCGATAATAAACGCACGATCTGCTTCGAGCAACTTTTCGTGCTGCTCGGCGCTAAAACGACTGTTAAAAGTCATACCGTCGTTAGTTCTATATTGTGGTTTTGCCATTATGATTCTTGATAAAAAATTTGCAGCAAAATAAGTTGATTTTTTTGAAAATTCCAAGCGCATGTATTAAAAAAACACAGCATTTTTTTTCATTTGAAATTTATACATTGCATTATTTTTTTTGCATAAAGAAAAAAATGTATAAATTTGCCGATTATTTAATTAAAATAATTGACCATGATCACACGAACGTTTGATATATTAGACCAATACAGGACAAAATACCGGTTAGACGATGCTTTTGCCTGTAAAATTGCTGGAAAATGGACCAAGTATAGTGGCGATGAATATATTGAATATGTGAACGATATAAGTTGCGGCTTGTTATCAATGGGTTACAAACAGGGCGACAAAATTGTTGTACTTACCAACAATCGCCCCGAATGGAATTTTCTTGATATGGGAATGGCGCAGATTGGCGTTGTTTCGGTACCTGTGTATTCTACAATTAGTTTGGACGAATATCAGTACATACTCAATCATGCCGACCCCCGTATGCTTATAGTTTCAGACAAATTGTTGCTTGAAAAGTTGCGTCCTCTGTTTGAAAACAGCACAAGCATTGAACACGTCTATTCTATTAACGAAATTGAAGGCGTGAGCAACTGGAAAGAAATTGCCGGTCTCGGACGTGAATCTTCCGAAGAAATAAAATTGCAAATGCAGCAAATAAAAGAAAAAATTTTACCCGACGATTTATTTACGCTGATATATACTTCGGGAACTACCGGTACGCCCAAAGGAGTGATGTTGTCGCACAATAATTTTGTGTCGAATTTCATAAATACCGCCGCCAGAAATTATTTGACGTTTGGCGCCCGCGCGTTGAGTTTCCTGCCTATTTGCCACATTTACGAGCGAATGATGAACTATCACTTTCAATTTCTTGGAATTGCCGTGTATTATGCCGAAAGCATGGGAGCAATAATGGACAATATGAAAGAAGTGCAACCGCATATTTTTACTACCGTCCCCCGACTGCTTGAACGAATATATATTGGTATTGTAAAGAAAAGCAAGGAATTGAAAGGCATAAAAGGGAAAATTTTTAACGACGCCATCGAAGTAGCCGTTAATTATAACCCACGCAGTAAAAACAAAAATATTTTATACCGCTTGCGTTTTTTTATCGCTCGCAGATTGATATTTTCCAAATGGACTGCCGCATTAGGCGGCAACGTACGCATCATTGTTTCCGGTGGGGCGTCGCTTCAAACGCGATTATCCAATCTGTTCTGCGCCGTAGGCATTGATTTGCTTGAAGGCTACGGACTAACCGAAACATCGCCTGTGATAGCCGTTACCGATTTAAGCAGAGGCAAACCAAAACCCGGAACCGTAGGTCCCATACTTGACGGAGTAGAAGTAAAATTCTCCGAAGACGGCGAAATTTTATGTAAAGGACCTAATGTGATGTCAGGATATTATAAAAATCCGGAATTGACCGCCCAGATGATTGACAGCGATGGTTTTTTGCAAACAGGCGACATTGGAAAAATTGACGAGAACGGTTTTTTAATAATTACCGATCGTAAAAAAGAGGTTTTTAAACTCTCCAACGGAAAATACGTATCGCCTCAAACCGTTGAAAACAAACTAAAGGAATCTATGCTGATTGATCAAGTATTTGTTATAGGAGAAGGCAAAAAATTTGCAAGCGCATTAGTTTCACCGAACTTTGCACAGCTGCACAGTTGGTGTTATGGAAAAGATATAAAATTTTCCGACAACGCAGAACTGATACAGCACCCCGAAGTGTTAGAGTGTTTCAATCGGGAAGTCCGCGATATAAACTCACAACTCAGCCTTGCAGAGCAAATCAGGCGATTCAGGCTTGTATCCGACGAATGGAGCATACAAACGGGCGAATTGTCGCCAACCCTGAAACTCAAACGTCAACAACTTGCCGAAAAATACAAGGATATGATAGATGAAATTTACGCTTACGAGAGGAAAAGCTATTGATTATTGCATTCTCTATCTCGTTTCGAGTTTTACATCGTAAAAATAACCCTTTTCGAGCAAATCAACTGTGTGCGAGCATACAAACAAGCCCACTAATGCTTTTGCAGGCAAATCAATTTCTATTGTAGCGCACGGGTCATCAAAATAACCGCCAATTCCGCTCTTCATAATAATTTTATTGCCAACGCGTTCCAGAAACAAGTGATCCGGCATTCTTGTTGTCGCCTGTTCATTGGCTCTTCTTACAGCGGCTTCTTCTTCCGTTTCTTCATGGAATGTAGGAAAGCGTCTGGTCAGGTTTGCCGATCTTACTTCTTCGGTTTCGCCGCCTTTTTCTCTACGAAACTGCAGCCCCACTAATGCGTTGCCATGTAGCGCAGCATTGGCGTGCCTTGCGTCTCCTTCAAGCGATTCGCGGATTATCAAACCCATTTTTCGGAGTTCGTGAACGCCTTCGCCTTCAAAGGCAACACGGGCAGAAAGTTTAAAATCGCCCGTCACTTCTTGCCATACCATAAAGAACTCATCATGCTCAAACCACATATCATAGCCGCTGGCGGTTAGCGTATATATGTCGTTCTCCTTGTCGTAAACAAAACTACCCTTTAGCAGGCAATTTCCTACATCGGCGCCCTTTTTGAATAATTGCGCATCGCCCGAACATGCAGTCAGCAAAAACATCAGCGCCAAAGCTGCAACATTAAATACATTTTTCATCTGTTTGATTATTTATTATTTAACAAAATTTAATTTATTGATTATTTTTCGGCTGCAAAGTAAAACATTTTTTTGGAAAAAAGAAAAAATAATATCGGGTTATTTTTTCTCAAATAGTGCCTGAGTAGTTACCCGTCTGTCCGCGATATGTTAAAAAATGTTAAATAACATTTTTCACGCAACGTTTTTCACTTTTTTGCATCTATTTAGTAAAAGGATTTTTTAATATTACAGAGTATTGAAAATGTTGAAAAAAATCGTTGCATTAGAAACGAAAAATATATAGCGCGTGAAGACGGCGTGAATTAAGGATTTTCTAATAAAATTGTTCAAAATTTATATGCGTTGACCCTGGATTTTTTTCATCTTTTTTGTTTTTATAAACATTTTATATTACCTTTGCCACGAATTTTAATTAAAAAAAATTTTTATGAAATCATCAATAATCAAAACTTGTTTATTGTTAGTTACAATTCTGTTTTTCGGCTGTTCTTCCGATGGTTCGAGAGTGGTTATCGTTACTACTCAGGGCAATATTGAAATTCAGTTGTACGAAAACACGCCCGAACATAAAGCTAATTTTGTTAAATTAGCCAAAGAAGGCTATTATGATGGGACATTGTTCCATAGGGTTATCAAGGAATTTATGATTCAGGGGGGCGATCCGGAGAGTAAAACGCCGGGCGCTCGCTTTGGCTCGGGCGGTCCGGGCTATACAGTTCCTGCTGAATTTATTCCTGAAAACTTTCACAAGCGCGGCGCGTTGGCGGCGGCTCGCCAACCGGATCAGGTAAATCCGGAAAAAGCGTCTTCGGGTTCGCAGTTTTATATTGTGCAGGGAAGGACGTACTCGGACTACGAGTTAGACCAAGTTGAAATTCAAATTGGCACGGATTTCGCACAGAGAATGCTTGAAGGGTACTTGCAAGAAGAGCAAACAGCAATGATGGCTGCCGGACAAACATTCATCATAGATTCGTTGCAGGCGCGGGCATTCAGAAGAGCCTCCGAATGGTTTCGCGATAACCCTTATAAATTGAGGGCAGAAGTACGAGAAACGTACAGAACGATTGGCGGAGTTCCCCATCTTGATGGAGAATATACCGTATTCGGCGAAGTGATAAAAGGTATGAACGTGGTGGACAAAATAGCCAACATGGAAACCGACGAAGCCGACCGTCCAAGAGTGGACGTAAGAATCAGAAGGATTAAGGTGAAGTAATTTTTAATACTTCTCCCCATGGGTCTGTTTTCTTCTCGAACTAACAATTTTAGGCTCATTATCAGCATATTCCTATTGCTTTGGATAGGGAATAGCGAAGCTGTGGGGCAATTCTACAATGGTCATAGAATGACCTTCGGTAAGAACCGTGTGCAGTACAACAATTTTTACTGGCAGTATTATCGGTTTGAACGATTCGACGTATATTTCAGTCAGGAAGGCGGCGATTTGGCGTTGTATGCCGAAACTGTTATAGCTCCCGAACTTGACCGTATTGAAAGCCAATTCGACTATGTTATCGAGAAACGCATCATTTTCCTTGTATACAACAAACTGACCGATTTCCGTCAAAGCAATATAGGGCTTATTACCGGTATTGACGAGTATAACACGGGCGGCGTTACGCGAATAGTGGACAATAAGGTTTTTCTATACTTCGACGGCGACCGCGATGCGTTTGATAGACAAATACGCGCTTCAATAGCCGAAGTGTTAGTCAACGAGATGATTTATGGCAGCGCATTGACGGCAAATATGGCTACATCTGCCACAATTAACACTCCCGAATGGTTTCACAGAGGGTTGGTAGCCTACATGGGCGAGCCTTGGAGCGTTGAGATGGACGACCGTCTGAAAGACGGTATCAGAAGCGGACGTTACAAAAACTTCACACGTCTTACCGGCGAAGACGCTGAATGGGCGGGACATTCTTTTTGGAGATTCATTGAAAATGAATATGGTCACGCAGTTATTCCTAATATTGTGTATATCACGCGAATAAACAGAAACATCAGGAATGGTTTCTTGTTTGTGCTGGGCAGCGATATGAAAAGTTTGAGCAGAGAATGGTTAAATTATTACACCGAAATATACGCCAACGAAGACGGAAATCCGTTTCCTGACGTTGCGCCGGAAATAAGACGTCCCAGAAGAAATCGCGTTTATCAGAATTTGAATATTAGCCCTAACGGACGGAATATGGCTTACGTTACCAATGATATGGGGCAATTTCGAGTGTGGGTGCGCAACTTGGAAACAGGACGGCAAAGAAGTATTTTAAGACGAGGACAAAGATTGGAGCAAATTCAAGATTATACATATCCGGTGCTTGCATGGCACCCATCGGGAGATATATTGCTAATTATTTACCAAGAAAAAGGCGGAATTAGAATGACGTTTTACGACGCCTCCGAAAGAAAAATTATAAATACTCGAAACTTGCTCTATTTTGAGAAAATTTTAGACGCCGATTTTTCGCCCGATGGCAGTAGAATTGTATTTTCGGCAATGCGCTTCGGACGGTCGGATATTTATGTGCATACTTTCGCATCTGCTACTAACGAGCAACTAACAGACGATATTGCAGATGATTTTAATCCGAGGTTTATTGACAACGGAAGAAGAATAATTTTTTCGTCCAACCGCATGGACGACAGCATACGATTTGAAGGAGCAACATTAAGAGAACTGTCGCCATACAGAAGTTTGTTTATCTACGATTACGCAAACAGATCGCGAACGTTAATGTCGCTTGCCGACGAACCATACGTCAATCAAGCCGACCCGATAGAATTGTCGCGCAACAGATATGCCTTTTTGAGCGACCAGAGCGGAGTTATTAACCGCTATGTGGTCTCATTAGACAGCGTTGTCGCTTTTATAGACACTACCACGCATTATCGCTACATAGTCGAATCGCAGCCGCTTACAAACTTTTCGCGAAACATAATGTATCAAGACGTTGAGCCAAGAAACCGCGTTGCTTTCAATCTGTTTCGCAACAACGGACGCTTCAACTATTTTCGTACTCCTTTGGAAGACAACGTAGTAGAGCCGCTTCCGCCAACAAGTTTCCGCACGGAAACTGTTAGAAGAAATCGCATTGCCGACAGCATTGCGTTTGAAGCGCGAAATGCTATTCCTCCAATTCTTTTAGATAACGGAAACATACTGACCTCCGAAGGCGATACTGTGGTATTCGATATGGAGCGCGTGAATATATACAGATATGTATTCGAGGTTGAAAAATTGAATTTCTTCCAAAATGAGTTTGAATTTACCGATTTCATTTTGGAAAACGATTCAATCAGAAACCAGCGAAACCAGATACGCATCTACCAGACGGCGTTTTATCCCAATTACTTGGTTTCGCAGGTTGATTTCAGTTTCTTGGAAGCAACTTATCAGGCATATACCGGCGGGGCAGTGTATTACAATCCGGGATTCAATGTGCTGTTTAAGCTGGGTGCAAACGATCTTTTTGAAGATTACAAGGTTATCGGCGGCATTCGTTTGAGCGGCGATTTTCAAAGCAACGAATATTTGTTAAGTTTTGAAAATCTGAAACACAGATTAGACCGACAGATAGTATATCACCGTCAAGCATTCGAAAATGTAGCAAGAGACGACTATTTCAACGAATATTATCTGAAAACCGTAACGCAGAACCTTTACTATTCATTACGATGGCCCTTTTCTCAAACTCTTGCCGTTAAGGGAACTATCTCTATTAGAGATGATTACACTTCGTTTCTGACCGACAATATGAATACTATTACTCGCATTATACCCGGATACCGCAGAAATTGGGCGGGATTAAAGGGAGAACTTATTTTCGACAATACGCGAAAGATAGGCGTAAACATTCTCGATGGGTTGCGTTATAAGGTTTTCGCAGAAACATACTGGCAGTTGAACGAGGCTTCCGACCTTTTTGTAATTGGCGCCGATTTCCGCTATTATCGTCCAATACACCGCAATCTTATATGGGCAAGCCGTTTTGCAACAAGTACGTCATTCGGGCGTAGCCGCCTGTTGTATTATTTGGGAAGTTTGGACAACTGGATCACGTTTTTTATTCCGCAAGAAAGAGTGTTCGATCAAACCGTTAGAGTAGATAATCAGGAAAATTATGCATATCAAGCATTGGCAACCAATATGCGCGGTTTTTCCCAAAACATTCGCAACGGCAATAATTTCGCACTTATAAACAACGAAATACGATGGCCCTTTATTCAGTATTTTGCAAGATATCCATTGTCAAACTTTTGGTCGAGCCTGCAACTTGTAGGTTTCTTTGACGCAGGGTCGGCATGGTCGGGCGTATCGCCGTGGGGTAGAACCAGCGCTTATGATTTCGAGGAAATACATGGAGGATTTGAAAATGAACCCGGAGGGCAAGGATCAGTTGTTTTAACATTAGAAACAGGGCGCGACCCGTTTGTTTATGGCTATGGATTCGGATTGAGAGCGCAAATGTTAGGATATTTCATGCGCTTCGACTGGGCATGGGGAGTAGAAAACAAAGAAATTCTACCAAGAATATTTTATTTCTCAATGAGTTTGGATTTTTAAAACTCTTTTTCAATTTCGACAATGCGTTACTCTAAAAAACGCCATCGCTCACATTTTTCACCATAAAATGCAGTCTGTTAAGGATATTTACTTCGCTCATGCCGCTGTCGAAATCTAAAAATAGCAGATTCATGTTGGGGTAACGGTCGCGTATGCGTTTTTCTACGCCTTTGGAAATCACGTGATTGGCTATGCAGCCGAAGGGTTGTACGCTCACTACGTTGTTTACGCCGCTTTCGGCAAATGCGGCAATTTCGCCCGGAATTAGCCAGCCCTCGCCAAATTGATTAGCAAGATTTATTATTTCCGCCGCTTTTGCCGATACATCGCGAATGTCGTGCATAGGCTCGTAGCGATTGTAACGCTTCAGAATACGATTGCTGCGATTTACAAAACGATTGGCATACTGTTCAAAAAAATACGTTATCATCGTTGACCATGACGACGAGCGACTCAAATGGTTTTCCCTGTTTACGTCTATATTAACGAAAGCCTGCATGAAAAAGTCAATCAACGGCGGCACAACCACCTCAACGCCCTGCGAAATTAACCATTCAACAATGTTCAGATTTCCAAATGAATTATATTTAATGTATATCTCGCCCACTATACCGATGCGCGGATGACGCCTGTTTTCCACCGCTACGGCGTTAAATTCGGTAACAGCACGGCGCAGCAGATGAAATACTCCGTTCACGTCCTTGCGCATCATGACGGGGTACGCGGCTCTTAAATATTTTTCGAGCAGATGCGTCGCATCGCCCTTGCGGGTTTCGCGAACTACCGTTGAATAGTACATAGCCGAAAGGCTGTCGGTGTAGCAAAATGCGGCAAACAGCGCAGGCATGATTTTCAGCCAGTTGATCTCAAAACCGGGCTGGCTGTTGATAACTTTTCCTTCGGTGCCAATGGCTACAACAGGCACATCATCGAAACCTGCCGCTGTCATCGCTTTCCTGATAAGAGAAATATATGTTGATGCGCGACACTGACCGCCCGTTTGAGTGATGGCTACCGCAACCTCGTTGCGGTCGTAACGTCCGCTCTGCAACGCTTTTATAACATCGCCAATCACGATGGTTGCAGGGTAACAAATTTCGTTGTTGGCGTATTTCAGTCCGAGTTCAACCGATTCCTTGTCGGTTCCAGTAATATTTTCGAGTTTGTAACCCGCAAGGGCAAACAATGGCGGCAACATACGCGAATAGATATGCGAAAAACAGGGCGCCAAAATAGTTCTACGGCGGTCTTCTTTTCCGAACAAAGCGCCTGTTGTGCGTTTTGCGCGCGGAGCCGATACGTTGGAACTGTTTCGCAGGGCGAATGATTCGAGCATTGAACGCAGCCGTAGCCGCAACGAGCCGGTGCTGGTGATTTCGTCCACGCGCACTAACGTATGCGTTTTGCCGAAACTTCGCAGCAATTCGCGCGTTTCGTTGATAGTAATAGCATCGGGACCGCAACCGAACGAGTTGATTTGAACTAACTGTACGTTGTCGCCTTGTGCGCCCACCCAAGCGGCTGCGTTATATATGCGATTGGGGTACGTCCATTGCGACAGAACGTGCAGTTTTGGCATTGCCGCTAAATCGCTTACGGCGTCTTCCGAAAGCACGTCGGCGCCCATCTCTGCGAGAATATCGGGGGCTTTGCTGTTGATGAGCGAATCGCTGTGATACGGTCGTCCGGCAAGAACAACGACCGTGCGGTTTTCAGCGTTGGCGCGGGCAACGATGGCGCGGGCGCGGGCGCTAACGCTTTCTCTGAAGGCTGACTGCGCTTTCCGGGCTTCGACGAAAGCCCTGCGAAACATAGCCTTATCGGCGCCCAAACTGCGAAGATAACGATAACAGGCTTTTTCGAGCAAAATATCATCGGCAAACGAAACAACGGGACTGTCCAATGGAATATTCCATCGCGCTTCCGGGTTTACCGAACTGCGGATAACTTCGGCGTAACTGCTCACAATCGGGCAGTTGTAGGCGTTTATAGCGTCCTTGTTTTCAAATCGCTCAAAAATAACCATCGGGAAGAAAATTCGCTCTACGCCGCGCTCTACCAAGTCGTAGATGTGACCATGCACTAACTTTGCGGGAAAACAGATGCTGTCGGACATGATTGTTCCCAAACCCTTTTCGTAAATTTTCATTGTAGATGGCGCAGAAAGTACCGTTTTGACGCCACATTCGCGCAACAGCGCGCTCCAAAACGGCAAATTATCGAACATGTTCAAAACGCGGGGAATACCGATGATATGACGCGGCGCCGTTGGCTGCTCTATAACGCAGGCGTTGAGCAATTCGTTTTTGTAGCGATACAGATTTTCGCCATGAACGGTAGCCTTTCCCTTGTTTGTAAACATCTTTTCGCACTTGTTGCCCGAATAGAACGAGGCGCCGCCCGTAAACGTAAATTTGGTAACAACGCAAAGATTTTCGCAACCCTTGCAACGCAACTGCTTGCTCTGATAATCGTGCCTACTGTCAATATTATCCAATTGCAGACCCGATTTGTTATGATAGTCCATATTTGGCAGGCGTTATCAGTTTACAAACGGCGGTTTCACAATTTTTGCCTTTATTTTTTTGTCGCGAATGGAAACGTATATTTCAGAGCCTACAGCGGCGTGTTCTGTGACAACGTAGCCCATTCCAACGCCAATTTTCAAACACGGCGACATTGTTCCCGAAGTTACGCGCCCCGTTGCAACGCCGTCTATATCCACGATTTGATAATCATGACGCGGAATGCCTCTGTCAATCATCTCAAAACATACAAGTTTGCGCGCAACGCCTTCCGTTTTTTGTTTCAGAAGAAATTCCCTGTCAATAAAATCCTTGCCTTCAACGAATTTGGTTATCCAGCCCAACCCCGCTTCTATTGGCGAGGTAGTTTCGTCAATATCATTTCCGTATAGACAAAATCCTTTTTCGAGCCGCAGCGTATCGCGGGCAGCCAAACCAACAGGCAATATGCCTTCGGGTTTGCCCGCTTCAAACAGCGCGTTCCATATTTTTACGCCATCGCTGTTGTAAAAATACAGCTCGAACCCGCCCGAACCGGTATAGCCGGTAGCCGAAATAATTACGTCTTTTACGCCGGCAAATTCGCCCGTTTTGAACGAATAATAAGGAATATCCGCCAAATTGACCGATGCAAGCCGTTGCATTACTTCCTGCGCTTTGGGTCCCTGTACGGCTAACTGTGAAATTTTATCGGACGCATTTTCGAGTTCGGCGTCCATTGTGTTGTTTGCCTGTATCCAAGCCCAATCCTTGTCAATATTTGCGGCATTGACCACTAATAAATATTTTTGCTCATCGTAGCGATACAGCAAAATATCGTCCACTATACCTCCCCTGCCGTTGGGCATACAGGTATATTGCGCTTTCCCAATGCGCAGAACGGCGGCGTCGTTGGTAGTGATGCGCTGAATAAGAGCCAGCGCCTGCGGTCCCTTAATCCAAATCTCGCCCATGTGCGACACATCGAACACTCCAACGCCATGGCGCACAACAAGATGCTCATTACTGACGCCCGAATATTCAATCGGCATATTATAACCCGCAAATGGCGTCATCTTTGCGCCAAGATCCTTGTGGACAGTTTCAAAAACGGTGCTTTTCATATTTGATGTTTTATATTTTGGGCAAAAATATATGAAAATATTATTTTTTCCAAGCACAAAAAAATTATCGGTAAAGTTTTTTCACCTCAAAACGTAACCTTTTTCATTTTTTTTCGTATAATAGGGTGACAGGGAAGGTTCCGTCTTGATGCGAACTCAAAAAAAGTTTGCAAAGGGGTGGTATTGCCACTGTTAGACATATTTTAAAAAAAGCATTTTGATTGTTTCTTGATTATTCGAAAATCTGGCGATTAACGGATAGTTATCAAAGAAAGGTCAGGTGTTCACGTGTTTTTGCGTGGGCTAGACTGTACTTCTTGATAACAAGGTTACGCCAGATACCACGAATAAGCGGGAGACGGTTAAGTTTCGCGCTTTTTTGTTTTGGTGTTCTGAATTTTTTTAACCTAAATTCAATATAACGTATTATGTATAAGCATTTTAAAAGAAACGTAGCCGCTGCCGCTCAAAATGCAGCCATGGAAGCCGAAAATCATGTAAAACACGGGGCGAGTTCGAAAAGCCTTATGAGTAGAGCAAATTTTTTGATAGCAATATGTTTAGCGATATTTTGCGGGTGCGACAAAGATAATGATAAGGATAAGGACGAAAACACTACCAGATTGGCAAAAGTTAATATAGGCAATGCCAAGTATATCGTTCAGTCGCAATCACAATCCAGCGGAACTAGAAGCGCTACTTTGGCGCTAACAAAAAATAGTTCTTCAATTCCCGGCGGGTTTTATCAAATAGATGAAAACGGAAATATAGAACCTATTCTGTTCATAGATGAAATAGGTGATACTGTATCGCTTAATATCAATATAAACAACGTTGTTGATGTTAATTCTGATTTTTTATTATTTTTTGGTAGTTTTCCGTCTTTGGACGAAAATGGAAATCCAGTTCACTATTCTACTATTTTAGTTAATAAAATAACGGAAATAATATACGCATTACCAAATTCGTTCTTTATTTCTCCTTATGCTCAAATATCATCTGACGAGAAAGGTAATATTTACATTGACCACTACATAATCAATGTAATTGATAATACGATAGAGGAGTTTCCTTCCCTAGCCGGAGCAGCCTTGATAGACCAGAAGAATGGACTTTATTTTTTTAGAGGACCGACGGGTAGTAGAATGCGACATCGTTCGTCACCAAATAGAATAGTGTTAATGTCTGATTTAATCAAAATCAATGGTTTTGATTATGACGATCTTATGTCAGGTCATACTTTTGGGTACGATAACAGGATTTACCATATCAGGTTTTTAAGATATTGGGATGAAAATCACCATTATTCATACGGCGATACTATACGAATTTACAGAATGGACGATGTAAGCAATGACATTAGTGCAACATTGATTTCAAAATACGAAGCAGACCGTAATTGGCATGCAAGTTATATCGGAAGGGATAATGCTTTGTATTTCAATCACATAAATAACAGTTTTTTCATTTTAGACGGTGTAAGCAGTGATATTTTTGAATTCAATTTTACTCATAATAACTGGCGTAGTTTTCAGTTGCCTAATACTTTATCGGATTTTACTTTTAAAATCCGGTGGAATTATTATACAAAATTTGTTTCCAAAGAGTCTTTTTTCTATTTTGACCCTAACACTGGTAGAGATTTTTATCGTTTAGATTTGACTACTTATGATGTAACTCACATAAACATATCGGGATATGAAATATACGAAGTAACTTCCTCTATAAATTCCAATGAAATAAGTTTTACAGGATTGCGCTATTCAGATTCAAAGAGTATAATAGGCAGGATTGATTCTCTTGGAAATGTCAGTATCGTTTCTGAAGGCGATAATAATGACGAAAGAAGAGTTGAAAAGTTGATACAATTGAATTAAGCAATAGTCAATTACGAATTGCGGATTTCAAAAATTGTTGTTCAGTACAACATTCCGAACAGCCACAACGGTATTTTGGAGGCAAACCCGTATTCGATATTGTAATGTTTACACTTGTCATTAGGGCAAAAAATATTCTTTGATTTCAAGCATAACCATTAGTTTAAAAACAACGGCAAAGATAACATAAAAATATCAATTATACAAGGACGCCATCAAAATAGCGCCTCAAAATATTTTTAACCACAAAAACTGTTCTGTTTGCAATTCATATTTTTTTTTTATCTTTGCAAAAAATTTATAAAACACATTATTTCGTATGATTAAAAGAATTTTTATAGCATGTATAGTTTTCGGAATTGCGGCAATCGCTTCGGCGCAAAGACCCGAAGACCATAAAAAAACGACTTATACCGACAGTCTCGGAAGGCTTATTATTCATCTTGATTTGCCTTTGTATGTATTTGTTTCTACTTCGTTAGACGAAACGCCACAACGGATTGAAAGAAACGACCGGCAGGGAAGCGAATTCGAGCCGATATATCTCGATGGTCACGGCATACATTACATACGCCATCAAGACCACGCCAATCATCGTGCAGAAATGTTTCCTATATGGGCTGACGGACGTGCGCCGGTAACAAACATCGCTTTAAGAGGCTCTCAAACAGTAGTTAGAGACGGAATTAGCTGGTATGGCGGCAATCTTTCGGTAACTCTTAACGCTGCCGACGATCTGTCGGGCGTTAAGCAGATATATTTTTCCACCGATGGCGAAAATTTTGCGCCTTACGCCAATAACATTGACGTTAGCAAAGAAGGACATTACAGATTGAGTTTCTATGCGGTTGATAATGTGGGGAATGTTGAAACGGTTAAATTTAGAGAATTTTCAGTAGATAATAATCCGCCGGTAACCGAACTTCATATTGATAAATTTTTCAGAGACGATATTATCGCGCCCGACGCCCAAATAACCCTGACTTCTACCGATGATTTAACAGGCGTGGACAGAATTATGTTTCGCTTCAATAACGAAGCTGAAAGAGTGTACCGTCCGGGAACTAATATTTCGTTTGCACATTTGCCCGATGGAGCGCACACATTATATTATTATGCCGAAGACCGCTTACGAAATAAAGAAGAAGAAAAAAGTTTACGTTTTTTTGTGGACAAAATGCCTCCAATTATTTCCGCTGACGTTTTGGGCGACAGGTTTATGGTTGGCGACAGAGTTTATTTTTCGGGACGCAGCAAACTGAAACTGACCGCAATAGATAACAGATCGGGACTGAAAGAGATTCGTTATTCTATTAACAACGGTCCGTTTGAGGAATATGAAGATCCGTTCTATTTGCCGGCTGTGGCAGGCAGACATACAATTCGCTATTACGCTACCGATGAGATTGGCAATACAAGTCAGGGCAATTACGCTCATAATATGGGGGTCGTATGGGTTGACCTTGTTGGTCCCATACTCTCGCACGAACTTTCAGGTCCCAATTTTTATAGAGGCGACGTGCAGTTCATCAGTCCCGAAACTCAAATCATTCTCAAGGGCGTGGACGCTGAATCGGGAATGCAATATATTTCGTACAGTATTGGCAATCAGATGGAAGAAACGCGTTTTGAGGGATCGTTTTCAATTAGGGAATCGGGTACTCATTTAATCAGATACTTTGGCTACGATAACGTAAACAATCGTAATTTCAACCAGTTTGAAGTCACTGTGGACGGCGAAGGTCCCGAAATATTCAATACGTTCAGCGTATCGCCGGAAGAAACAGGAAGTTCGGACGGCGTGGACACGTATCCGTCATACGTGTTGCTCTATTTGGCTGCAACCGACATGCTTACAGGAAACGCCGAAATTTACTATTCTATCAACGGCGCAAGGGAACTTCAATATACTGCGCCTATCAGAAGATTTGAGAAAAATACTTCTTACTCTGTTCTTGTCAGAGCAAGAGACCAGTTAGGTAATTTTTCGGAAAAAACAATTCGTTTTAATACAAATGATTTTTAAAACAGTTCATGGCTGAAAACGTAGAATTTCGCACTAACAGTTGGAACAAGGAAGACAGGGAATCGGATTGTTCTTTGCGTCCCGCAGGATTTGTGGAATTTAGCGGACAGCCAAACGTGGTTGAAAATCTGCGCGTGTTTGTTCAGGCGGCGCGAATGAGAGGTGAAGCGTTAGACCACGTGTTGCTGCATGGACCGCCCGGATTGGGCAAAACAACATTGGCAAATATCATCGCCAACGAACTCGGCGTTAATCTGAAACTGTCATCGGGTCCAGTACTGGACAAACCCGGTGACCTTGCAGGAATACTTACCAATCTCGAAAAAAAGGACGTGCTTTTTATTGACGAAATACACAGGCTTAGCCCTATTGTTGAGGAATATCTGTACTCGGCAATGGAGGATTACACTATTGATATACTTATTGACAAGGGTCCCAGCGCCCGTTCCATACAACTTACTCTCAATCCGTTTACGCTTGTGGGGGCGACTACACGTTCGGGTTTGCTTACTGCTCCTTTACGGGCGCGGTTTGGTATCGCTTGTCATCTGCAATACTACAATGCCGATATTCTCACGCAAATCGTTACTCGCGCCGCCCGTATCCTGAAAGTTCAAATAGTACCCGAAGCGGCTGTAGAAATAGCCTCGCGCAGTCGCGGCACTCCGCGTATAGCAAACGCTCTGCTGCGCCGCGTTCGCGATTTCGCACAGGTAAAGGGCGATGGAACTATCAGCCTTGAAATAACGCGCTACGCATTGGACGCGCTAAATATTGACAGGCACGGATTAGACGAAATGGACAACCGTATTTTGCGTACAATAATAGAAAAGTTTCGCGGCGGTCCGGTAGGACTAACTACTATTGCCACTGCCGTAAGCGAAGACCCCGGAACAATAGAAGAAGTTTACGAGCCGTTTCTCATAAAGGAAGGATACCTGAAGCGCACCCCGCGCGGTCGCGAAGCAACGGCAATCGCATACGAAAACATCGGCATTAATCGTCACACAGAACTTGATTTATTTAATGTGTAATTCAATGTAAATTGTTGAATATAAATTATTGATGTATGGATATTTTTCAAAAAATAAAAGATTTACGGACAGCCAAAAATGCTGTTATCATGGCGCACTATTATCAAGAGCCTGACATACAGGACATAGCCGATTTTGTTGGCGACAGTTTGGCGTTGGCGCAGAAAGCCGTTGAAACAGAAGCCGATATTATTGTATTGGCTGGGGTAAATTTCATGGCGGAGACGGCAAAAATACTTAATCCATCGAAAAAGGTACTACTTCCCGACATGGAAGCTGGCTGTTCGCTGGCTGATTCGTGTCCTGCCGACAAATTCGAGGCTTTCGTGAAGGCGAATCCCGAACATACCGTTATCACATACGTGAACACAACGGCAGCAGTAAAAGCGCTTTCCGATATTGCCTGTACTTCGTCTAATGCCGTGAAGATAGTAGAATCGTTGCCTAAAGACGAAAAAATAATTTTCGGACCCGACCGCAATCTTGGCAACTATATCAATAGCCTCACAGGGCGTAATATGTTGCTTTGGGACGGCGCTTGCCATGTTCATGAAGAGTTCTCGCTCGAAAAAATTCTCGAACTGAAAAAATCGTATCCCGATGCAAAAATTCTTGCTCATCCCGAATGTCAGAAACCGATACTTATAGTTGCCGACCATATTGGCTCTACGGCTGAATTGTTGCGGTTTTCAAAAACAGATGCGGCTACCGAATACATTGTGGCTACCGAATCGGGTATACTTCACCAGATGCGGAAGGCAAGTCCGCAAAAAACGTTTATTCCTGCGCCGCCGAAGGATTCTACGTGCGCCTGCAACGATTGCCGGTATATGAAATTGGTTACGCTTCAAAAAATTTACGATTGCCTCGCCAACGAAAGCAACGAAGTAATTCTCGATGACGAATTGCGTGTAAAAGCCGAAAAATCTATCAGACGGATGTTAGAGTTCAAATGAAAAACAGAAAAAAATATAAAAAATTTGCATCATTTATAAAAAAATATATATCTTTGCGTTTTTTTTAACAATATAAAATAATTTAATCAAAATCATCAGTAACAAAGAAATTTATGTTAATAGTCCCTATCAAAGAAGGCGAAAGCATTGAAAGAGCGCTGAAAAAGTTTAAAAGGAAATTCGAGAAGACAGGCACTGTCAAGGAAATACGAACTCGTCAGGCATTTGAAAAGCCTTCGGTTCGCAAACGCGAGGAACGGCGGCACGCAGTTTACGTGCAGAAAAAGTTCCAAACGGTTGATTAAACCTCTTTTTGTTTTTCGTATCTTTTGGGGATATGGAATATGTTGAAACATATTTGCATTATTTAGAATACGAAAAAAGGTATTCGTCCCACACAATAGAAGCCTATCGAAGGGATCTGTTGGAGTTTTGTGTTTTCCTTTCCGACAATGAAAGGAACAGCGAGAGTGTTGATTTTAAGGTAATACGTCAATGGATTGTGGATTTGGACGCAAAAAACAATTCTTCGCGCACGGTAAATCGAAAAATTGCTGCGTTGCGTTCTTATTTTAAGTATCTGATGAAGAAAGAACTAATCGAAGTCAATCCTATGGAAAAGACGGGAACGCTAAAAAACGATAAAAATTTGCCCGTGTACGTCACAGCCGACAAGATGGACGAACTGTTAGACGAGGAAATGGCTGATTGTGTTGATTTCACTGCGATACGCAACAAAATGACACTTGAACTTTTCTATATGACGGGAATACGGTTGTCTGAACTTATTCGCCTTAAAGACAGCGACATAGATTTGGCGACTATGACCGTGAAAGTACTCGGCAAGAGGAATAAAGAAAGGATTATCCCTTTAACTACGCAGTTTTGCAAAAGGTTGCGCAGTTATATATCCTTAAAAAAGTCCACGTTTCCCGACGCCGATGCGTTGTTTGTGTTAGATTCTGGTAAACCGCTCTATGCGCGTTGGGTACAACGCCTTACAAAAGAACGGTTAGGAATGGCGACAACCATGAAAAAACGCAGCCCACACGTGCTGCGCCACAGTTTCGCAACAAATATGCTCAACGAAGGCGCCGAACTGAACGCAATAAAGGAACTGCTCGGACATTCAAACCTTGCTGCAACACAAGTATATACGCACAATAGTCTGAAACGAATTAAAAAAGTTTACAAACGGGCGCATCCGAGGGCGGGTTAAAGTTCAAAGTTTTGAGTTTAAAGTTTAGATGGTAGAGTTTAGTTAAGAATATATAATTTAGAGTATAATAATTAAAAAATAAGATATAATGGATATAAAAGTTAATACGGTACATTTTACTGCCGACCAGAAGTTGATTGACCACATCAATAAGAAGATGAGCAAATTAGGTCAGTTTTTTGACAGAATCATCGGGGCAGAGGTTTTTTTGCGTTTGGATAACGTACATGACGATGAGAATAAGATAGTTGAAGTTAAATTGCACATGCCGGGCAACGAACTTTTTGTAAAAAAACAATCGAAAACTTTTGAAGAAGCCTTAAATAAAGCGGTGGAATCACTTAATCGGCAAGTAACCAAAAACAAGGAAAAACTGAAAAGTTAAGTATGACAGATTGAGATTTATTCTGCAACAGTGCGAATATTTACCCGCATAATCAACTTGTTGCTGTTTCCTGCAAAGGAATGGCAAACGATTGCGGCAGAAAACAACAGCCGTAAAACGGTTTATATGCAGTGCGTTTTGCCGATGCTGTGCCTAACTGCTTTTGCTACTGTAATCGGCACTTGGCTATATACCTCGCGCGAAATGTATTCAGTTGGCTATGTGGTATATAATATAGCAATACTTTGGACTTCGATTAGCGCGGGTCTTTATCTTTCAGCTTTTGTTATTTCCGAAATTATGGCGCAGCAGGTTGGCGCGAAAAATCAAAACCGCGATTTCGCATTGTTAGCGTATTCGTCGGTAGCAGCGTATATTGTGATTATAATCGTGTCGTGGCTTCCATTTTTTAAAGAGTTTCTCGTGTTAGCGTTTTATTCCTGTTATCTGTACTGGACTGGAATACCGCATATCATCAATGTAGAGGGGCAAAAACGAATGATATATACGCTGTTGTCGTTCATTATCATCGCAGTAGTGCATTTTCTGATGTTCTTCCTGTTTGGAAATATTTTAAGGGCAATATTAATATGAAAATAACGATTATTTTTGGAGTTTTAAACTGCTACAATGACGATACGAAGAGCGAATAAATATGATTGTCCGCGACTGATGGAATTGATACGTGAATTGGCGGAATATGAAAGGGCGCCCGAAGAAGTGACCGTTACATTGCAGCATTTCGAGGAAAGCGGCTTTGGCGAAAATCCTGTGTGGTGGGCTTTCGTTGCCGAAATTGACGGCATAGTTGCGGCTTTTGCGCTGTATTACATCAGATACAGTACGTGGAAAGGTCGCCGCATGTATCTGGAAGACATATTGGTAACGCAGGAAATGCGCGGTCAGGGCTTGGGAAGCGCATTGTTTGAGCGACTGATAGAAGAAGCGCAGGAAAAGAATTTGAACGGAATAGTGTGGCAAGTACTCGATTGGAACGAGCCGGCAATCAAATTTTACGAAAAATACAACGTAAAATTCGATGCAGAATGGGTTAATTGTATCTACGATTTTGAAAAAACAATTTGCATGTAAACCGTTTTTTTTCTATTTTTGCCGAAAAATTTTAATACTTGATTAGCATTATATCATTAATAATATTTTTACTGTTTCTAAGCAATTCGTTATTTGCTCAAACCGAAGTAACTGAATCTTTTATGCAGGTTGATTTGGACGAAATAGTAATAACAACGACCAAAGAAACCAACGAATTAAGGACGCTTCCGGGTTCTATTTCGTTCATAACGCCGCGAATGATGGAAGAACGCAAAATTACCTCTATCATGGATTTGAGCGCAATCATTCCCAATTTTTTCATACCCAGATACGGCTCAAAAATGTCTACCCCCGTTTATATTCGAGGCATTGGCGAACGCAGCGCCGGACAATCAATAGGCTTGTATGTGGACAATATGCCGTATTTGGACAAATCGGTTTTTGATTTTGAGTTTATGGACGTTCAACGCATTGAAATACTGCGAGGTCCGCAGGGAACACTCTACGGACGCAACGCGATGAGCGGCATTATAAATGTATATACCTATTCGCCATTGGAACACGACCGAACAAAGATTACGCTGTCAGCGGGCAATTACGGACTTTTACGCGCTAATGCTTCTGTTTCAAGGAAAATAGGCGGTAAAGCAGGCGTTTCGTTAAGCGGATATTATGACGGTAATAATGGTTTTTTTGAAAATCAGTACGATAACCAACGCGCCGACCATTTACGTTCGGGCGGAGGACGACTGCGATTAGACTTGCGACCCGCCGAAAATTGGACTTTGCAACTTTTCGCTAATTACGATTACGCTGAACAGGGAGCCTTCCCCTACGGCGAATACAGAAACGGAAAAATTGAAAACCCCGATTACGACTATCCCGGACGTTATACACGCAGAGTTACAGGCAGTAACGTTAATTTGGAATACGGTAACGAACGGATAATTTTTACGTCGTCCACAGGTTTTCAGTATTTTGACGACGATATGCACATGGACTTAGATTACACAAACAAATCGGTTTTCACTAACAAACAAGTCCAAACGGAAAAAAATTGGACGCAGGAATTTGCCATCAGGTCGAACACAGAGAACAATTACCGCTGGTCGTTCGGCGCGTTCGGTTTCAGCCGCAATTTAAGTACCGACGTGGTAACTTCCATGCAAGAAGGGTCAATCAGCGGCATTTTGCAACCGGTTTTTGACGAAATTTCCCAAAATAATCCCAGAGCGCCGATTTTTACGATTACCGATAGCGAAATCCCCATTTATGGCGCGTTCAAAACGCCTGCTTACGGGCTTGCCTTTTTTCATCAATCTACATATAACAATCTGTTTGCAGAAGGATTGTCGCTTACGGCGGGCATTCGTTTTGATTATGAAAAAACTGAACTTGACTACGCCGCAGCCATGACGATGAATTTGGACGTTGCCCCGCCCAACATGCCCATGACGATAAAACAAGCGGTAGAAACAGAGCCTGTTGGCGTAGGCGCTGCGTCTTTTACCGAGTGGCTGCCCAAAATAGCCCTGAAATATGAATTTGATTCAAGATTTTACGTTTATGCTTCGGCGGCAAAAGGACACAAGGCGGGCGGATACAACATTCAGATGTTTGCCGATATTGTTCGCGACATTATCGAAGAAAAAGGGAAAAGCGGAAGCCCCGCAACCCCCGTAGCGCAGGAAGAGCGCGAATCAATACTCGCCGCTACCATGTATCGTCCGGAACACAGTTGGAATTATGAATGGGGTTTTAAAAATTTCGATGATTTTCTGCATGTTGAAGCGGCTGTTTTCTACCTTGATGTGAGAGATATACAGATTACTCAATTTGTGGAAAGCGGACAAGGGCGATTATTGAAGAATGCCGGACGCGCAGAATCAATCGGATTCGACTTGAACCTGACGGCTTTTCTTGCAGACGGCTTGTCGTTATCAGCCAACTACGGATATGCACACGCCGTTTTCAAGAATTATAAAACAGGCGAAACTGACGATGCAGACGATTATTCGGGAAATTTCATTCCCTTTGCGCCTCAAAACACTTTTTCGCTTGCCGCCGGATATAACCGCAGACTTCACAACAACAGAATTATTGACCGTTTCAACGTTCACGCGCAGTACAACGGCGCAGGAAAAATTTACTGGACGGAAGCGAACGATGTATATCAGAATTTTTACGGACTTCTGAATCTCAAAGCGGGCGTAAACAGGGGCGCCTTCTGGTTAAACGTGTGGACGCGCAACACGTTGGACGCCAATTATGCCGCATTCTATATCTACTCATCGGTAAGCGCCCGCTCATTTGCACAAAGAGGCGCACCGCGACAAATAGGCATTGATTTGACTGTGGCGTTTTGATTTGCGCTGTTTTTATGACATTGCCAATGAGTTAGTATTGCTGCGCTTGCAGCGACGCCTGAAGATGCGAAAATAAATAGGCTTGCAGACAAAACTGTGAATTAACGTCTCAACAGGATTACAGAAGCCATCTAAGACTACGTCTGAATGAGCGGGCGCCCCAAAATACTTTTTAACCCAAAAAAGTTTTTAGATTTCAGCATTTATTTCATTTTTTTCAACAAAAACTATTACATTTGCGCAATTTTTTAAAGATAATTTTCTGAAAAAAAGTAAATGAACATAACGATGAATAACATGAATCCCGAAACAGCCTGCATTCATGCGGCAAGGGACAATTCACATTCTACCGGCGCCGTTGCGGTTCCTGTTTATCAATCTGCTACCTTTGCCCACCCCGGCTTCGGACAAAGCACAGGGTACGATTATACGAGAACGCAAAACCCTACGCGCGAACATGTAGAAAAACTGGTTGCCGCATTAGAAGGCGGCGCAGGCGCGGCTGCATTCGCAAGCGGAATGGCGGCGCTTTCTACGCTAATGGAAATGTTCGCCCCCGGAGATGAAATTATAGCAACCGACGACCTGTATGGCGGCTCTATCAGGCTTTTTAACAATATTTCAAAAAAGAACGGCGTAAGCGTTAAATACATAAATACATCATATCTACAGGCGATTGAAAATGCAATAACAGAGCGCACAAAAGGAATATTTGTAGAAACGCCTACAAATCCAATGATGAAAGTGGCTGACGTTGCCAGAATTAAGAAGATTATCGGCAATAGCGACATTCTGCTGATAGTGGACAATACATTTCTAACGCCGTATTTCTTTAATCCTATTGAACTTGGCGCAGATATTGTTATTCACAGCGCCACAAAATATCTTGCGGGACATAACGATACGCTGGCAGGTTTTCTCGTTGCAAAATCGCCGAAAATCGCCGAAAAAATTCATTATTTGAAAAATACCATTGGCGGCGTACTGTCGCCTTTCGACTCGTTTTTAGTTGCTCGCGGCATAAAAACCCTTGCCGTGCGAATGGAAAAAGCGCAGGAAAACGCTATTGCCATTGCCGAATGGCTAAAAAAACAACCGAAAGTTACGGCAACGTATTATATCGGACTGCCTAACCACCTTGATTATGAACTGTCTAAACGACAGGCGCGGGGCTTTGGAGCAATGATAAGTTTCAGGGTAGATACCGCGCAAACCGCCCAAGACATTTTGAATAAAACTTCGCTGATTCTTTACGCCGAAAGCCTTGGCGGAGTAGAAACGTTGATAACGTATCCTGCAACCCAGACACACGCCGATGTGCCGGAAGCAGAACGTATCGCGAGAGGAATAGACGACAAGCTTCTCCGCCTTTCAGTAGGAATTGAGGCGGCAGAAGATATTATAAATGATTTAAAAAATGCAATGAAATGAACAACCAACACACATTTCACATTCCCGTTATGGGATTGGCTTATACGATTGATACGCCCGTTAAGGTAGCCCGATTTGGTATTTCATCGGTTGTGTCAATAATCGAGGATACCCTCATCGAACAGATGCGCCGGTATTACTATCGGCAAATCAATGAGCCGTATCAGCCTATTAACGCCACCGACGATGATTATCGCGCAAGACGCATAACCGACTACCTAAACCTGCTAAACAGAATTGTGGACAAACAGATTGAACGTCTGCGGGAATCAACTTTTGAAAAGGGATCGGAATTGGTGCAATATTTCGAGATGCTGCCCGAAGGCAGTCTGCTGAAAAAGATGTATTTGCAGATGCAGGCAATACGCGACCGAAACGAGCGCGAAAAATTAGAGCAAAAATTGCGCTCGGAAATCAAAGCAGGCTGTATAGACGTGAACATAATGACCAAATTGGACAACGACCGCTTCAATTCAGACGGCACGGTTATTGACAACGGCTCGGACGCAGTGGCGGCGTTGCGCGGATATGCAAACAGCGAATTGGAAAATTCATCGGTTGTTTTTTCGGCGGGTATGAATCCGCGACTGTACGCTTATCTCGAACAACTTGACGCTTTCTCCGAAATAAAAAACGGCGAATTTGTTAAAAAAATTGTCGTTAAGGTAAGCGACTACCGTTCGGCTATTATACAGGGCAAATATTTGGCAAAGAAAGGACTATGGGCTTCGGAATTTCGCGTTGAATCGGGTTTGAACTGCGGCGGTCATGCTTTTGCCAGCGATGGTTTCATGCTGGGTCCAATTCTCGAAGAGTTTAAAAACAAACGCGAAGACCTTGCAACAGAACTTTTCGACATATATAGCAAAGCGTTGATTGCGAAGGGAAAAACGCCGCCTGAAACCTGTCCATGTATCAGACTGACGGTGCAGGGAGGTATCGGCACCGCCGATGAAGATAAATTTCTTCGCGATTATTACAAGTTGGACGCCACAGGCTGGGGCAGTCCGTTTATGTTGGCTCCCGACGTTGTTACCGTTGACGATGAAACGCTCAAATTGCTGACAACCGCCGATGAAAAGGATATTGTTTTGAGCAATAATTCGCCGTTGGGCGTACCGTTCAATTATCTGAAAGGCGCTTCGGGCGAAAGGGAAAAATATCGTTTAGCCGCCGAAGAACGTCCGGGAAGTCCATGCAGCGCTAAATTGCTGCAAGCAAATACAGAGTTTACGGTAAAAAATATTTGTACCGCTTCGACGGCGTATATCAGGAAAAAGTTGAAGGAATTGACACAAAGCCATCTAAACGAAGAAGAACGCAAGTGTCAATGCGATTCGGTACTGACGCGGGAGTGCCTGTGCGTTGGGTTGAGCAACTCTGCCGTGCATAAATATCAACTATCGCCTGTGAATAAGACTATCGCGGGAGTTACGGCATGTCCCGGACCCAATCTGGCGTATTTCGACAAGGTTACATCGCTCAAAAAAATGGTTGACCACATCTACGGACGCATCAACCTGTTGCGCAAGTCGTATCGTCCGCACATGTTCGTCAACGAATTGAACATATATATTGCGTATCTCAAAGAACAGATGGCGAAAGCCGATTTGAACGATACCAAACCGATGAAATATTACCGCTCATTCTGTAAAAACATGCAGGACGCCGTAGAATATTATTCTGCGCTTGCCGACCGTATCCTCAAATCGAACGAAAAAGACAAGGAACTGTTTATACATGAATTGCAGGAAATAGGGCAGGAAATCAGGAATATAGAATCGCGCGGGGAGGGATAATATTTTGAGAAATGTTGATAACAGCCGTTTCGTACCGCTAATTGCGCGTCCGCCTGAAAATCCGCCGCGTATGATTGTAGCGATACCATCGTACAACGAGCCTGATTTACTGCGTTCGTTGGAAGCGCTGTACAGATGTCGGAAGCCATCGTGTTTTGTGGAGGTGATAGTTGTAATAAATCATTCCGAACTTGCGCCGAAGGAAGCCAAACAACAAAATGAAAAAAGTCTGCAAGAGGCGCAACTATGGGCAAAACAGCACAATAACAGCAGTTTGCATTTCCATGTAATTTATAAGCCCGATATTCCTGAAAAACACGCCGGCGTAGGTTTTGCCCGCAAAACGGGTATGGACGAAGCTGTGTGCCGCTTCCTTTCAGCAGGCGTTGATGATGGCGTTATCATCGGCTTTGACGCTGATGCAACTTGCGATGAAAACTATCTTGAAGAAATAGAACGCGCGTTTTTTGCTGATAAAAATATCAACGGAGCGTCAATATATTTTGAGCATCCCACAGAGGGCGCCGAGTACGACGCCGCCGTATATGACGGCATCGTTCTGTATGAATTGCATCTTCGTTACATAAACAGGGCGTTGCGCTATGCGGGTTTTCCCTACGCCTGTCATACCGTTGGATCGTCGTTTGCCGTCAGAGCATCGGCTTACGTCAAGCAGGGCGGAATGAACAAAAGAAAAGCGGGAGAAGATTTTTACTTTCTGCAAAAAATAATTCCGTTAGGCAATTATGCGGAAATCAATACTACGCGGGTTATTCCCTCGCCGCGTCCGTCCGACCGCGTTCCTTTCGGCACGGGAACGAGCATTCGTAAATGGGTAGAAAACGAACAAACAGCCCTGCATACCTATCCATTAGAGCCTTTTGAAGATTTGAAGCGATTGTTTGCTATTGTACCGCAATTTTACAAAACCGATTCCCAAACAATAGAAAAACAATGCTGTTCCTTGCCTGTATCCGTTCAGAATTATCTTTTGCAAAACGATTATTTGAAGCAAATCGCGCAAATCAACTCCAACAGCGCCTCGCAGGAGAGTTTTATCAAAAGGTTTTTCGGTTGGTTTGACGGATTGAAAACTGTAAAATATCTGAACGACAGTTGTCGTCAAACATACGAAAAACAGCCTCCCGAAATAGCCGCCGCCAATTTGTTGAAAAAACTCGGATACGAAAAAACTCTCAATGCCAGAGAATTATTGCGGCTATATAGAAAAATAGAGAATGAAAATCATTTTTTCGGGGCTTCACATACTGCAACTGACAACTGATACTACTGTAAAGTTAATCGTCAAATGACGGATAAAAACATCTAAAATATGCCTAACAGGGACAATACCAGCCCCTTGCAAACTTTTTTTGAGTTTGCACAAAGCCGGACCCCTTCCTGTCACCCTATTATACGAAAAAAAATGAAAAAGGTTGCGTTTTTCAAAAAAAACATTTATCTTTGCATCATCATTAAATATTATTGAAATAATGCAAAAAGTAATTTCGACTGAAAAAAATCCTATTAAGATGTGGCTTGACGAGCCTGAAGAAGGCGCCTTGAAACAGGCTCTCAACCTTGCCAATTTGCCGTTTGTTTTTAGTCATATTTGTCTGATGCCCGACACGCATCAGGGTTACGGAATGCCTATTGGAGGGGTGATGGCGGCTAAAAATGTTATTGTGCCTAATGCTGTGGGCGTGGACATAGGCTGCGGAATGTGCGCCGTGAAAACCAATATAGAAGCCGACGGCTTGGAACGCGCACAACTGACGCAAATAATGTCCGACGTAAGAGAGGTTGTGCCACTCGGATTTAAACATCACAAGGAGCGGCAGGACGAAGCCCTAATGCCGCAGAACTATAATATTGACGAACTTGTAATTGTGAAACGCGAGTATCTTGCTGCGTTGAAACAACTTGGCACACTTGGCGGCGGCAATCATTTTATCGAACTGCAACGTTCCGACGACGGTTTTCTTTGGATAATGGTACATTCGGGCAGCCGCAATTTCGGATTGCAGGTTGCAGAACATTATAACAGGGTAGCAAAAAAACTCAATGCGCTCTATTATTCATCGGTCGAGCCAAAAGTAGATTTGGCTTTCCTGCCGTTTGAAACCGATGAAGCGCGCTTGTACTATCTGGAAATGAAATATTGTACCGAGTTTGCATTGGCAAATCGCAAATTGATGATGGAGCGTATTCAGCAGGTAGTTTCTGCAACGCTCAAAGAAGTGACTTATGAGCCAATAATAAACATAGCCCACAACTATGCCGCATGGGAAAATCATTTCGATACGAAAGTGGTTGTTCACCGCAAGGGCGCGACGTCGGCAAAGGCTGGCGAAACGGGAATCATTCCCGGCTCGCAGGGGACAAAATCGTATATCGTCGAGGGGCTTGGCAATCCCGAAAGTTTTATGAGTTGCTCGCACGGCGCGGGACGCGTGATGAGTCGCGCAGCCGCAATCCGCAATCTTAACCTCGAAGAAGAAATGCGCAAATTGGACGAACTCGGCGTTGTTCACTCCATACGCTCAAAGTCGGATCTGGAAGAAGCCTCGTCTGCATACAAGGATATTTCGCAGGTAATGGCGCTACAAAGCGACCTCGTAAAAATAAAAGTAGAACTCAACCCTTTGGCAGTGATAAAGGGCTAAAAATCAATTCGATATTCAACCGATATATAACGGTCGAGAGAATATTTTGACCTTTTTTAAAGAAAAAAAGAAAAAAAATTGGCTCATATCCTAAAAAATGTATATCTTTGCCGCCCTGAAAATTTGAAGTTAATAATTTTTGTAATCAGATAATAATCAATGAAGAAGGACATTCATCCTAAAAATTACCGTTTGGTAGCATTTAAAGACATGTCGAACGAACATACGTTTATCACGCGTTCAACGGCAAATTCGCGCGAAAATATCGAAATTGACGGCGTACAGTATCCGTTGATCAAGTTGGAAATTTCAAACACTTCGCATCCGTATTATACAGGCAAAATGAAGTTAGTAGATACGGCGGGACGCGTGGATAAGTTTATGAATCGTTATAAAAATCACTATAATAAGAAAAAATAAGAATGCTTGAATAAAATGTTTAGGCATAAATTTTGAGTTATGATATGCCTGAAAACCAGCATGAAAACTTTTTTTATTGACGAACAAAATGCAGGCGAATATGCTGAAAAAATTGCAGCATGGATAAAGAAGATGACGCACTCCAAAGGCGTGGTGTTGGGTATGAGCGGCGGCATTGATTGTAGCGTTGTAGCCCGTTTGTGCCAATTAGCGGGAGTAGATGTTCATTTGGTGTTGATGCCTTATGGTGATGACATGAAAAACACGAAAAGCAGCGATCATTCTTTGGAATTGATAGATAAATTCAATTTTCAGTATCATATTTTCGATATAAAAGCCGCTGTGGACGCTCTATCCATTCCGACCGATTCGCCTTTTTGCAGCGAAAACTGCACAGCCAATTTTGAAATCAGTCGAGCCAATATACGTCCTCGCGCGCGCATGACCTATCTTTATCAGTTTGCGCAACTTACGGGACGTTTTGTAATAGGAACAGGAAATCTTTCCGAGCGCACTGTGGGTTATTTTACCAAATGGGGCGACGGCGCAAGCGACCTTAACCCCATAGCAATGCTCACAAAGCAGGAAGTAAGAACGCTTGCGCGATATTTGGCAGTTCCTGACTGCATAATTGACAAAAAACCATCGGCAGGGCTGTGGGACGGACAAACAGACGAAGACGAATTAGGCATGACCTACAAACAGATAGACGCTTACATCATCAGCGGCGCTTCAGAAGATACTGTAACAGACCGAAAAATTGAAAACCTAAAAACGAAATCGGCACACAAACACGCACAAATACCTGTGTTTAACGGTTAAAAAATATTTTTCTGCTATTTTCAATTTAGCCATCTCATTACCGATTTTCGCTTGATTAAAATTATTCGCAAAAATAAAACGATATTATAGATATTTCCAAATTTATTCAAAAAAAATACGCATTATTAAATCTTAACTAACAGATTTAAACAACCTCTTAGAGGACATAAAGACTACAAACAAATAGGCTTTGTTATGTTTGAGAAACAACATTTTTCAAAAAACGTTTCAACGGCTTTTTCCCCTACATCGCCCAATTCTATGGAAAAATCATTTACATACAGGTCTATATGCTTGCGACAAACCCTCCAATCCATAGTTTGCGCGTGTCGTTTAACAAATTGTTCAGGCAAATGCGGGTTTTGCATGGCATATCGGATACTTTCTTTCAACGCCGTGTTTATTTTTTGCTTTTTTTCTTGCGAAAAATCGCGGCGCACTGCAATTCCGCCCAAAGGCAATGGAAGCGAACTTATTTTTTCCCAATATTCGCCCAAATCCAAAACTTTGAGCAAACCTTTCTGATGGTACGTGAATCGTGTTTCGTGTATCAACAATCCTGCGTCTGCCTCATCTGATAGAACAACCTCTTCAATATCCGAAAACAGATACTCCTTTTTGTTTTTTGCTTCGGGGCAGGCGATGGTTAAAAGCATATTGGCGGTAGTTTCGGCTCCGGGAATGGCAATTCGTAAATGCGGAATCTCGTCGGGATATATTTTGCGGCGGCTGACCAACAAGGGACCATTGCCAAATCCTAACGCGCTGCCCGAAGTAAGCATTTGATATTCACGAGAAATTTTAGGATAACGTGCATAACTGATTTTTATCATATCAAACTCCTGTTCGGCAGCAGCGCGATTTAACTGTTCAATGTCGCGCATTGCCGCGTTGAATGTTAAGCCAAAAGTATCAATTTGCCCGTGCAATAGCGCCCAAAACATGAATGTATCATTGGGACAGGGAGAAATGGCAAGCGAAAGTTCTTGCATGGTTATTGATTAATCTACAAACTCTATCCAATTATGCGTATCGGGTTCATCGCCGTACTGAATTTCGCGTAACCGGTTGTAGAGTTTTGCGCTTACAGGTCCTGCTTCGCTGCCGTAATCGTATGTTTTATTGTTTTGAGGGTCAAATATTTTCCCTATTGGCGTAATGACCGCCGCTGTACCGCAACTTCCCGCTTCTTCAAAGGTTTCCAATTCCGAAACCTCAACAGGGCGACGTTCTATTTTCATGCCAAAATCTTCAGCCAATGTTATAAGGCTTCGGTTGGTAATTGAAGGCAATATGCTCTGCGATTTAGGGGTTATGTATGTATTGTTTTTGACGCCAAAAAAATTGGCTGGTCCAAATTCATCTATATATTTTTTTTCTTTTGCATCGAGATACAGGCAGGTGGCATAGCCTAATTTTTGCGCTTCAAAAGCGGCTGGCAGGCTTGCGGCGTAATTCCCTCCGCATTTGACGTGACCTGTACCGAGCGGCGCAGCGCGGTCGCTGTCGCGGGTAATAATAACGGTAACAGGCTTAAATCCCGTCTTAAAATAAGGACCTACCGGAGTAACAAATACTATGAACAGGTACTCGTCAGCCGGTTTTACTCCAATCTGTGCGCCCGAACCAATCAAAAGAGGACGTACATACAGTGTAGCGCCCGATTCGTAAGGGGGAACTAAATGTTCGTTGAGCCTTACAGTTTTTTTAACTGCTTCAACAAACAAATCAACCGGCGGAGCAGCCATTTTGATGTAATCAGCCGAATTGATCATACGCTGCGCATTGTCGCGACAACGGAACAGACGTATTTTTCCGTCGCGCCCGCGATAGGCTTTCAAACCCTCGAAAATTTCCTGTCCATAATGCAAACTTGTTGCCGCAATATGCAACATGATATACTCTGACGACGAAATTTCAATCTCGCCCCATTTTCCGTCTCTGTAATAACAGCGAACGTTATAATCGGCTTTTATATAACCGAACGGTAAATTTTTCCAATCAAATTTTTCCATTTCCAATTAGATGACTTAATAAAAATTGCACAAAACTACATTTTTTTTTGATTAAAAAAAAATTTGAGGCGCTATTTGTTAATCCTTCTACTTAAAATAGCGCGTACCGTCTCCAAGTCAGATACGCGACGATACTCTTAATGGAACTGTCTAACTAACATTTTATCAAACAGGCGCCGGATGAATAGCCGCCTCCGAAAACCGACATGCAAACTGTGTCGTTTTTTCGGAACTTTTCGATATTCTGCGCAAACACTAATGGTGCGCTAACCGAGCCTGTATTGCCCAATTCGGTTATATTTGTCAATGACTTTTCTTCTGGTATTCCCAATTCTTTTACCACATTGCTCAATATTCTCATATTGGCTTGATGCCCGATGAACCATGTCATGTCGTCTAACGAAATACCGTTTCGTTCAACTATTTCTTTTGCCTTTTGCGCTATTTGTATACATGCGTGTAAAAATACGTCTTTCCCGTAAGGCATCATAATTCCGGAGATTTTCGGATTAAGATATACGGCTTCGGGTCCGCGTCCTAAATGTCCAAGTCCTTGTGTTTCTATATCAATAACTTCCGCTTCTTTTTCAGAATATCTGTCTTTAGAGAAAAAGAAAACTGCAGCGGCGTCGCCCCACAAATGTCCTGACTTTGGATCGGTTTCATTGACATAAGTGGTGTTTCGGTCGGCAGAAATCAGCAAGGATTTACTCGCTTTTCCAGTAATGAAAAACGATTGAATTATTTCCATTGCGTTAATCGCAGAAGAACAGGCAGATGACAGGAAAAATGTTTTTGCTTTCTCCATTTTGTACTTCCTTTGCATTACGTGCGCAGTGGTACCTACTGTATCGCTTGGCGTGTAGGAAGCAAAAATAATCAAATCAACTTCGCTAATATCATAGGGAAGATTCGGAATTGCGTTACGAATGGCATTACTGCACATAACGTCAATGGTTTCCTTTTCTGTGGCTTTTGAGCGAGTCAAAATCCCCGTCCGCTGGTATATCCAATCGCTGGTTAAACCATTTACCTTTAAAAAATAATCATTATAAATCCTTTCTTTCGGAATAAAATACCCCGTTGAATTAATGAACATTGTCTAATACTAAAAAATCAAAAAAAAACGCGCAAATATCGTAAAAAAAATAAATATCACAAAAATTTTTCTGAAAAATGAATTTAGCTCGATTAAATTTTTCAGGATTCAGGAAAAAACATCTTCGCCTTCAAATACCTGCCTGTATATGAATCTTCGCATTGGGCAACAGTTTCGGGCGTTCCTTGACAAACGATGTTTCCGCCGCCTTTGCCGCCTTCAGGTCCGAGATCAATCACCCAGTCGGCGCTTTTGATAACTTCGGCGTTGTGTTCGATGACTAATACGCTGTGTCCGTTGTTTATAAGCATATTCAGCGCATCGAGCAGTTTGCGTATGTCGTGAAAATGAAGTCCCGTGGTAGGCTCGTCGAAAATAAAAAATGTGGGCTGTCCGCTGTTCTCTTTCGAGATAAAAGACGCTAATTTTACGCGCTGGCTCTCGCCGCCGCTCAACGTGCTTGACGATTGCCCAAGTTTTACGTAGCCCAAACCAACGTCCGAAAGCGGTTTTAACTTTTCTATTATTTTTTTGTTTTTTTCCTGTCCGAAAAACTCAATAGCCTCATCAACTGTCAGTTCCAGAACATCGTAAATGTTTTTTCCGAGATATGTTACTTCTAAAACTTCTTCCTTGAATTTTTTTCCATTGCAGACTTCGCACACCAATTTTACGTCAGCCATGAATTGCATTTCAACCGTTATTTCGCCGTCGCCCTGACATTCTTCGCATCGCCCGCCTTCAATGTTGAACGAAAAATGCGCGGGTTTCAGGTCGTTGTATTTTGCCTGCGGCTGTTCCGAAAAAAGTTTGCGAATATCATCGTAGGCTTTGCTGTAAGTAACAGGATTTGAGCGTGATGAACGCCCTATTGGATTTTGATCTACAAATTCAACGGCTTTGAGCATAAAAAGGTCGCCCGATAATTTGTCGCGAGAGCCGCCCGTACTGCCGAATTTTCTTTCGAGATTAGTAAAAAGCATGTCGCGCACAAGGGTAGATTTGCCCGAGCCGCTAACGCCCGTAACCACGCAAAGCACATTAAGAGGAAAACGAACGGTTATGTTTTTCAGATTGTTGGCGTTTGCGCCCGAAATTTCTATAAAGCTGTTCCATTTTCGGCGCTGTTCGGGAATGGCAATTTGTTCGCGTCCTGTGAGGTAGTCGGCGGTGAGGCTTGCGAATTTTGAATTTTGAATTTTGAATTTTGAATTGATAAGTTCCTCGCATGAACCTTCAAATACGACGTGTCCGCCCGAACGTCCTGCAAGAGGTCCAATGTCAATGATACGGTCGGAAGCACGCATGATCTCTTCGTCGTGTTCAACAACTATCACCGTGTTGCCCAATGCCTGCAATTTCTTCAGAACGCCAATAAGTTGCTGTGTATCACGGGGGTGCAGCCCTATGCTCGGCTCGTCCAAAATATACAGCGACCCCACCAGACTGCTGCCCAACGAAGTAGCCAAATTAATACGCTGCGCCTCGCCGCCGCTCAATGTAGAAGATAAACGGTTGAGAGTTAAGTAACTTAACCCTACCTGCAATAGATATTCAAGGCGATTAACGATTTCGGTAAGAATACGTTGCGCAACTTTTTGCTGATATTCATTGACTTTCAGCGCGTTAAACCAGTCGTACAATTCGTTTATTGGCAACAAAACCAATTCATTGACGGTTTTTCCGTTTACTTTTACGTAGGACGATTCTTTGCGCAGGCGACCGCCCTTACATTCGGGACATACAGTTTTCCCGCTGTATCGCGCAGTCATTACCCGATATTGTATCTTGTATTTGTTTTCTTCCAAAAAACCGAAAAAACCGTCAATGCCTTTCCAGCCGCTTGTTCCACGCCAGAGAATATCCAACTGATTTTCGTTAAGTTCGCTGTATGGCTTGTGTATCGGAAAATCAAGACGGTCAGCATTATATATCAATTTTTCTTTCCATGCGCTCATACTGTCGCCTCTCCAGCAGGCAACAGCGTCCTGATATACAGATAAAGTTTTGTCGGGAATAACCAAATCCTCGTCTATTCCTATTACTTTTCCGTAGCCTTCGCAGCGCGGACAAGCCCCATACGGACTGTTGAAACTGAACAGATGCTCGTTAGGCTCGTCGAACAGTATTCCATCGCGTTCAAAACGGTTGGAAAAGCGTTTAGTAATGCCAACAACGCGAACAATACAATATCCGTTTCCCTCGTTGAACGCCGTTTGCACAGAATCGGCAAAACGCGCCGTTGATTCATCATCTTGCGCCACGCGAATACGGTCTATCACAAGATTTACTTCGTCGTTTGCCTTAATTTTCGCAGGCGCTTCTTCCAAACGGCATATTTCGCCGTTGATTTCAATGCGGCTACTGCCCTGCGAAATAAGTATTTCGCGACAGGCGACAAAATTTGCCTTTTGATGCTCGCCAAGCGGCGACAGTATTAATGCGCCGGTATCATCGGGCAGCGAAAGGATATAATTGACAACATCGGTAACAGTATCTTTTTTCACGACCTCGCCCGACACAGGCGAATAAGTAATGCCTATTCGCGCAAACAGCAATTTTACGTAATCGTAAATCTCGGTTGAAGTGCCAACGGTAGAACGCGGATTGCGCGTGTTTACCTTCTGTTCGATGGCAATAGCGGGCGGTATGCCGTGTATGAAGTCCACTTCGGGCTTGTTGATACGCCCAAGAAACTGTCGGGCGTAAGACGAAAGGCTCTCAACGTAACGGCGTTGCCCTTCGGCATAGATTGTGTCGTAAGCCAGCGACGATTTACCCGAGCCGCTCAACCCCGTTATTACCACAAACTGATTGCGCGGAATAGCCACGTCAATGTTTTTCAGGTTATTAACCCTCGCGCCCTTTATAATGATAGAATTGTTCAACGCTTTTGCTTAATGTGAGATAAATTTTTCTACTAATTCCATTGTTTCTTTTTGTGCGGTTTCGAGACAATCGTTCACTACAATATGGTCAAACTGCGGCGCAAATTCCGTTTCATATTCCGCTTTTGCCATGCGTTTTTGGATTATTTCGGCGCTATCGGTTGATCGGTTTATCAATCTACGTTCCAATTCGTTTACTGACGGCGTTTTTACGAAAATAGCCAGAGCCTTGTTTCCGAATTGTTCTTTCAGTTTCAAGCCGCCCATCACATCTACGTCAAACAGAACATGACAGCCTGTAGCCCAAATGCGATCTATTTCGCTTCGCAAAGTGCCGTAATAACTGCCTTCGTAGACTTCTTCCCATTCCACAAAATCACCCTGTGCTATATGATTTTTAAATTCAGGCACGGTCATAAAATAGTAATCTGATCCGTGCTTTTCGCACATTCGCATATTTCGCGTACAAGCCGAAATGGAGAACGCAAGCGGCAAACCGCTTTGAAGAATGTGCCTGACTAATGTGGTTTTACCTGCGCCCGAAGGAGCTGAAAAAATGATAACTTTCATAATTACAGTACATTTAATAGTTGTTCCTTAATTTTTTCCAATTCGTCTTTCATTCTGACTACTATTTGCTGCATATCGGCATTGTTGGCTTTGGAGCCGATAGTATTGATTTCGCGTCCTATTTCTTGTGCGATAAATCCGAGTTTTTTACCTATCCCATCGCCATCGTTTGCAGTCTCTGCAAAGTACGAACAATGGTTGCGCAAACGCACCTTTTCCTCATTAATATCTATTTTTTCAAGATAATAAATCAACTCTTGTTCAAAACGATTTTGGTCAATGACGGTTTCGCCTGCATAATCAATCAGACTTTGTCGCAGTCGGTTTTTTATAACGTCAATGCGCTGCGTCTCAAATTCTTCGATATCTGTGATGTACGCCTCGATAAGCCGCATACGACTTAAAATATCCTTTTTCAAAGTCAATCCTTCCTGTTCGCGAAAACTGTTTACCTGTTCCAGCGCCTGCCTGATTCCCAAAAGTAAATCATGCCATTCCTGTTCGTTGGTTTCCTGACGCTCAAGTTTTATAACATCGGGCATACACACGATAGAACAAAGTACATCGGGCGGCAGTGGAATATTGTTTTGTGTCGCTATATCAGCTATTTGGCGATAATATTTCACAATGGCAGTTTCGTTAAATTGCGCCGTCATTTCCTCAACTGCCTCTTCAATAGATATATGCAACTCTACTTTGCCACGATTCAAATGATTGATAAGTTCATTACGTATTTCCAATTCCCTGTCTTTCCAAAGATTAGGCGTTTTGATACTCACATCGGTAAGTTTACTATTGAGCGTTCTTATTTCAATAGTAATTTTTCTATTATTGTTCAAACATTCGGCTTTGCCGAAACCCGTCATTGATTTCATTTTGCTCTGTTTTCAAAAAAAGACGCAAAAATAGAAAAAATCTGAAGTAATAAAAATTATATTTTGGTTTTTTCATCAAGAATGTTTATTTTTGCTACATAAATTACAAGAATACAGGATTGTAGTTTATCCTGAATTGAACCTAAAAAGTTATAACTATTCCAAAAATTGACCTGTTTTCTTGCAATAGATGTTTCAGAAACAAAAAAATCCCAAAAAAAATATACTCGCAATATTCACATATATAGCATATTAACAAATCAACCCAAGAAATGTTGAAAACTTTTTTTTGGTTATATGGATTTTTTTTTCGAATCTTTGCATAGTTGT
>Ga0099364_10000999_pt1 | contig 47615 bp, 45 predicted proteins | sample TergutTh196P3_FD_73070 | JGI IMG/M metagenome (GOLD analysis project Ga0099364, IMG submission 73070) | Microcerotermes parvus P3 segment gut microbial communities from Pointe-Noire, Republic of the Congo - Th196 P3 | ecosystem: Host-associated > Arthropoda: Insects > Digestive system > Gut ...
TTTCCTCAATCGGCTATCAAAAGCTTAAACACGGTTATCGCCCAAAGCACTACATCTTATCGCCATGCTTTTACCCTTTCCTCAATCGGCTATCAAAAGCTTAAACACGGTTATCGCCCAAAGCACTACATCTTATCGCCATGTTTTTGCCCCTTCCTCAATAAGCTATCCGTATCTGAACGATGTGACTATTGCCCCGACTAACATTTGCCATCCATCAACAAGCACAAACAGCATAATCTTAAACGGCAAAGAAATCATCGCCGGAGGAAGCATCATCATTCCCATTGACATCAGCGTTGATGCAACCACCATATCTATTATCAAAAACGGAATAAACAGCAAAAACCCCATTTGGAACGCCCTTGAAAGTTCGCTTATCATAAAAGAGGGAATGACCACCCGCAAGCTTAACTGCTCTTGATAGTTAAGGTAATTGACCTCACCTGTAGGCAGTATCGGGATTTGGTTGCCCTCCTCGTCTAAGTCAAACAAAGTCGCATCGGCTAAATCCATGAAAAAACGCATATTAGCCGGGGTTGTCTGTCTAAGCATAAAAGTTTTCAGCGGTTTGCCCGCTTCCTCAACTGCTTCCCACGCAGTATATTCCCCGTTTACATAGGGTCGGTATGCCTCATCATTAATCTGCGCAAATACCGGCCACATAATAAACATTGTAAGGAACAAAGCAAGTCCCGTTAAAACTTGGTTCGGCGGCGTTGATTGGGTACTCATTGCGTTTCTCAAAAACCCGAATACAATTATTATACGGGTAAACGATGTCATCATCAAGAGAATCGATGGTGCAACCGATAAAATCGTAATCAGCAACAGGATTTCCAACGGCTGTGAGCCGTCTACGCCAATCAAGTCATTTAACGCCGAGGATTCGGGTTCGGGTGCAAGTTCCACCCCTTCGTTAGCCGCATCAGCCATCAGTCCGGTTTCGCCCGGTGCCGATGTTACCGTCATTGTGAGCATGGAAACAAAAAGGGCTATTACAGCGAAAAAAACAAAAAATCTCGCAATTTTAAAAACTTTCATCGTCTTTCTCTTTCTTTTTCCCCATAAAACTACTTAATATATCCGAAAAAGGCAATACGCCCTTTTGTGTATTGCTGAACGCCGTTTCAACGTACTCTTCCTCGGTAACCTCTAAGTCCGCCAATTTTTCAACCCGTTGGGATGAAACACCCACTAACATAAGCTTGCCGCAGACCGATACAACCAACATCATGGAATCCCGACCCAAAGTCGCTCTGTCAATTACACGCAGTCGCCCGCCTGTAGTGGATATACGACGATTAAGCATCCTAAGCCCGAAAAATGTCAAAAACATTAAACCCAAAACACCTAAAAGCGAAACAATCATCCACAAAAATTCCATTTTTACCCCTTTTCAATGTTAGTTGCAAAAGTATCAATCTTTCTATATCAGTCAATAAGCTTCTTTGCGCTATGTGGGAAAACCCTTTTCAATACAAGTTGCCGGATTTTTACGGATAGTCAAAACAAGAGGATTAACCGCTTTTATTTTCGCGCGTCCCTCCTCTTATTCTACCCTATATTGCCAAACATCCCCTCAAATACTTTCTTAGCCTAATATTTTTGTTACCGTTTGGAGAATCCTGTCCGGCTTAAACGGCTTAACAATAAAGTCAAGCGCGCCTAACTTAATCGCTTCCACAACCATTGCCTCTTGCCCCATCGCAGAACACATAATTACCTTTGCCGATGGGTTCTTGCCTTTAATCTCTGCCAAAGCCTCAATCCCCGTCTTGTTCGGCATAGTTATGTCCATGACTACAAGGTCGGGTTTTTCCGCCTCGTATACTTGGCAGGCGATTTCACCGTCCGCCGCCTCAAGGATATTAGTGTACCCGTTTTTTGTCAATGTGTCCCTTATAAGCATTCTCATAAATGCGGCATCGTCAACCAGCAATATTTTTTTGTCCATGATAAAAATTACTCCTTAAATTTATTCCTTAAAATTATTTCTTAAACACGCCAAACCTATTCCTTGCCCAAAGAATCCATGAATTTTGATTTTATTATCTCGGTTATTCTCACGGCAAAGTTGTCATCGATTACCACCACGTCCCCGCGGGCAATCAAATTCCCGTTTACTACAATGTCCACAGGCGCACCCGCCTGACGCTCAAGCTCAATTATCGTACCGGGGGTGAATCCCAAAATCTCTTTTACCCTTTTGCGTGCCGTCCCTATTTCTACTGAAATTTGCAACGGAACACCCATAAGAAGTTGCAAATTATCTCGTTGGTCCTCAGTTAAATTAACATCGAAGTTCTCGAACTGGTGGAACTGGGCGTTTTGAACATTAATCGGCTGCATTTGCATAGGATACCCTCCGTATTGTTGATACCCGTAAGGGGGCATTACCATTCCTTGCTGAACTCCCTGCGGCGGGTAGCCCTGCGGCGGATAACCCGGCGGAGGATAGCTCGGCGGTACTCCTTGCATCGGCGGCATTCCCTGCATCATCGGCTGCCCTTGCGGCATTTGATTAGTCGCTTGCGGCATTTGCTGCGACTGTTGTGCCGGGGCAGGCGCGGCAACGGGTTCAGGCTCAGCCTGCGGTGTGTTAAGGTCAATCAGCCTGTTCGACAACTCCTGTGCCAAAGCAACGCTCATAACCGATACAAACTCGGAGTTTATGACATCTTCAATAGTCAAGTTGAAGTTTACCGCAACAACCATATCTTCCGGCTCAAAATCCTGAAGCTGCGTGAGATTAATTTGCTCCATTATATGAGGGACCGGAGTTGATATGTCAATGTTCATGTCGAGGAATTTAGACAGTGCAGTCGAGCATGAACCCATCATTTGGTTCATAACCTCCGACACCGCGCTTATATTCAGCTCATCAAACTCAAAATCCGGCAATAGCTCCAACGGCTGACCCATGAGCTGGTTCAAAATCATCTGAACGTCATTTTGCTTGAGAATCATCAGGTTTGAACCGCTTATACCCTTTGTATAGACAATTTTGACACATATAGCCGGTTCAAGCTCTTCTCTCTTCATTGTCGATGCTTGCAGAACACTTACAGTAGGCGTTGTAATCCAAACCTTGGCATTGAGCAACTCCGATGCAGCCGTAGCCGCACTGCCCATACCAATATTCATTATCTCGCCTATCGCATCCTTCTGAACATCCGTTATTTCATTAATCGCCATTTATATGTCCAATTCCTTTCCATATACTGCTTTTGCGCTTTATGCCTCAAAATCGCTTTTCAGCACAGTTTCAATTTTAATCGCCTTTTTGCTGTTATACACCCCGAGTTTCCCATCGAACCAAGTCTGCCCCGCAATATTGAGCATTATGTTTCCGTCTATGCTCTTCCCTAAAGGGATTATATCCCCCATTTGAAGATTCATCACATCAAACATATCAAGATTGGTTTCGCCGAGAACCGCAGTCACGTTCAGCAACGACTGCGAAAGAGTCGTCATTATTGTTTCCTTGCGTTCGTCTTCGCGTGCCGCATCGCTCTTTCTGTTACCCCTTACATTAAAGGTTGCATACTTTTGCATTACTCCGTCTAACTCCAACGCAGGTATACACACCGAAACAATTGACTTAATATCGTTCAAGTGAACTTCTAACACCGCGATTACCATTGTATCATCGTACCCAATGTTGGAAATAACCCGTGAGTTTGTCTCAATTTTTTCAAGCACGGGGTCAAGCTCCACATAGTTTTCCCATGGTTCTTGGAACATTCCTGCCAAGCTTTTAATAATTCCGTTCATTACGTTTATTTCAATCTCGGTGAAATCCCGCTCCGAATCGGTGTATTCGCCCTTCCCCCCCAATAGTCGGTCTATCATAATATATGATATTGAGTTGGAAAGCTGCACAATCGCAGTAACATCGTCAACATCCTCATCGTCAACTTTAAGGCTGATAATCCCCATCATTACATAATCGGGCAACGCGTTGTTAAACTCGAAATATTTTTGCTCTTCAATCGAAACGAGCGTCACTTTACAGTAAAGCCGCAACAACCCCGTGAGGTAAGACGACATAAGGCGCGCATAATTGTCAAATATATTGTCGAGAATCTTCATTCTCTCTTTAGTCAGCTTTTTCGGTGCGCGGAAGTCGTAGTCCTTTACCGTGATTTCTACGGCAGAGGGATTTAATTCAAGTGCCTCGCCCGACATGGCGCTGTTTAGCATCGCGTCTATTTGTTCTTGTGTAAGAGCATCTGCCAACTCATCACCACCCTTATAAATTTAATTTGTTAGTCGCTATTAATCCCGCGGTTACTCCCGTTGTTATTCATTGTTGTCGTCGTTATTATCGGTGCGACCGGACAAAACAGGTATTCCAGGAATTACCGGCCCCCACTCGTCAGCATCGCTGCCTACTAATGCCCTGTCATCCGCTTCATCATCGGCAATACCGTAGCGTTCGAGCAGTTTTCTTGCCACCTGTGCAGCTCGGCTGTGGTCTTGTGGAGACGGATGCCTGTCACCGCCCGGGGTCGCCCCCAATCCATAGTCATGCACAAGCATATCAATAATTTCACCTGTGCGTTCAACCTCAAAATCATTACGGGTAATTACAAGCTCAACCCGACGATTCCGCCTTCTTGTGGATTCATCTTCGTTAGACAAATAAGGATGATGCTGTGCATATCCCGCTGTTTGGAATTTACTTGACTCAACCATTCTCGCCCAATAATCTAAGTAGTCGGTCACGGTAACAGCGCGTTGACTTGATAAATACCAGTCATTTATCCCGCCACGCCCCCCGCCCGGGACTGCCGCAGTATGACCCGCGACTTCAACCGAATCGATATAATCGCCGACCGCTTTGATTCCGGGGTGGATTAGGTTCAGTGCCGCTCTCCCTGTAGGCAACAATTCAAAACTATCCGGCGCGAACATAATATCCGCATCAAACCGCACATGAAGTTTCCCCTGCGACATTCCGACTGTAATTGCCGTGCTGAAATCGCTTGCATCAACTTTTTCCGACACCCAATTGTACAAATCATCGAAAGTCAGCGGCATCGCACCCGGAACTCCGGGGCGTTCGCCTGTAGCCGTTGCGGGGTCATCGGGACCGGGATGGTCTTCCTGTTCTTCCGTGCGGCTGTCGTCAGTCGGCTCAACCGCCACAGCTTGGACTGTTTCGCCTCTGAGATTTTTGAACGACTGCATAATAAACTGCATCCGCGTTTCATCCGGAACAGAAGCCGTGTACATCATAACGAAGAAACAAAGCAACAGTGTTACCATGTCGGCATATGTGTTCAGCCACGCATCGGTATTAACCGGCTGCTCTTCCTTTTTTTTCCTTGCCATAATCGTGTTGACCCCCTTTTTGCAATTTTATTAAGTCTGTTCATTACAGTATAACACAATAATTTCAAAAAAGCAACAATTATTTTAATTAAAAAATAATTTATACTGTACCCGCCGCTTTTCCTTTGCTTACATCGGATTTTGCGAGCATAAATTCCAGTTTTTCCCTAATTAATCTCGGATTAGAACCTGCCGCGATTGACATAACGCCCTCCACAACCAACTGCATACACAAAACTTCTTTGTTGTGTGCGTTTTTAAGCGCACTCCCCAAAGGTGCAAACAATACATTCGCAAGCAATGAGCCGTAGAAAGTCGTAATAAGGGCAACCGCCATTGAGCCGCCCAAGTCCGAGCCTTCGTTCCCGAGAGTTACAAGCATCAGGATTAATCCGATAAGTGTTCCTATCATACCGAACGCAGGCCCTAACGCCATACCCTTTTCGCACACCGATATACCGACCGAGTGACGTTCTGTAGTAAACTCAATCGAGTCCTCAAGCATTGCCCGCACTTTGTCGGGGTCATTCGCGTCAACCACAAGCATAATCGCCTGTTTAAGGAATACATCCTCGCATTTGTTTGCGGGGTCCTCAAGCGCAAGCAAGCCTTTGCTCCGCGCTGTCTGCGCAAACAATTCGATTTGGTCTATGTATTCCTTCGGTTTGTGTTTAGGCGGAAAAACCGCAATTTTCACAAGCTTGGGAACTGTTTTTAAAACCTCCATCGGGAACGATGCAATAAGAACGCCAAATACACCGCCGACGACGATAAGCGCACTGGGTAAATGCGTGAATACGAGTATGCTCGCAAGCGGCCCTTCTTCGCCACCGCTTATGATTCCGAAAAGAACCATCCCCCAAGCTACAATACTTCCTATAATAAACGTAAGATTCATGCTGTTTCCCTCTTTAACTTTTATTAATCGTTTGAACGACCGGGTCTGCGCCTCGTCAGTCTGTTAAATTCCACTATCTTGTCCTTAATCTCGTCAAGTTTTTCCGACACAATGTAACTGTGTCCGTTGTTCATGGTAATCACCGTGTCGGGGGTCTCTTGTGCCGTTTCAATAAGCAACTCATTAATGAGTATTTCTTTTCCGCCGAGTTTAGTCAATAAAATCATAGTTTTACCCCTGCCCCTTCTGCACAATCGGGTGTTAAAAGTTTCGTTTTCCGCATTTACTCGGATTTACTTTCAAACTTTTACCCCTGCCCCTTCTGCACAATCGGGTGTTAAAAGTTTCGTTTTCCGCATTTACTCGGATTTACTCTCAAACTTTTACCCCTGACCCTTCTGCACAATTAGCAATAATCTGCACAATTAGCAACGATGAGCCGGCAGTGAGGAGTAAACCTCCTCAACTGCCAATCACCGATTGCTCACTATCTCTTCAAGTTCACAAGTTCTTCAAGCATAGAGTCAGACACTGTGATAATTCTTGAGTTCGCCTGGAATCCCCTTTGAGTGATAATCATGTCGGAGAATTCGTTCGACAAGTCTACGTTCGACATTTCAAGCGCACCCGAAACAATGAAAGATTCGGATTCCGCCTGAGGAATACGCACCTGTGCCGGTCCGGATGCAAGTGTTTCTCTGAAGTAAGATGTACCCACCTGCTGTAAACCTTCCGGATTTACAAAGTCAACAATATCAACACGACCCAACAACAGTAACCCGTGAACAGGGTGTTCGCCGTAGATTACGCCGTCTCTGTCAACGAATATATCCGCAGTATCGGGAGTCTGCGGCCCTTGGTACGAACCGCCGCGCAACTGCATTGTAGAAAGGCTTGTAAATGCCCTTTGGAAAAAGCTGTCTTCGCCGCCCGACATACCGATTCTGAGTGTCATGTTGTTTGTAATGCCCGATGAATCAATATTTCCGGCAGTGTATGCGGGGTTATCAATCGTCGGCGGCTGATAAGCCGGGTTGGCAACCATCGGCGCAACAGAACCATCGCCGGGGTCAACCCAAGTGGGGTCGGGAATTCTTATAGGTATATCGGGGTCAAAAGCCGGGTTGGGAAGGGTTGCATACACGGGATTTCCGGTCGCATCAAAGGTAAATGCGCGAACATTGATTATCGGTTGCCCCGCCGCGGGGTCGCCCGCACGTGTTACACCTGCCGTAGATGCCGGATTAGCTCCCGCTCTTGCAATTTCCGCTTGGATTTCAGCTTCCGAAACTGCTCTGTCACGCGGCAAAGTTATTTCCAAAACATTTCCGCGCCATTGAGCCGAAACGCCGCCCATTCCCGCAACAGTTGAAACGGTTACTTCATATCTGTTCCCACTTGCACCCGGTGCAGTTACTTCAAATTCAAGATTAATATCCGTACCCGGAATGCTTCTGTAATTGTTTGCCCATTGTGCGGCAGTAACCGAAGGTACAGAACTGAATTCAATTTCGAGAGGAAGCAAGGCTTCATCAACATTTACGCCGCCGATACGGATAGCCTCATTTAAGTCGGTAGCAAACAGATGTGAAATTCTTTCTAAAAGCTCCTGTTCCCATTCTGCGAGTGCCAACATTTCAGCAGGAGTAGGAGGCGCGCTTAATGTAGGTTCGGGAGGCATCGGCGCACCCGCCACTACATCGCCCGGTCTTCCCGCAATTGCTTCCGCCCTGTAGTCGTGAGTCAAGTCCATTTGCACGTTAAGCCCTTGTGTACCGCTCATAATCGCAAAAGGCGAGTTTGAATGGGTAATAGTCAAGCCGATATTACCGCCCGGGCCGTATTGTCCCGCTCTGATTGCTATTTCATAGATATTACGTCCCATAACAAATTCACTGATGGCAACTGCGCGTTGGTCGGGTATATCGGGAATAGTTATGTTAATCCTCTGTGATGCGGCTTGAACTCCTGTGGGGTTGCCCGAAACACCGAGAACCATATTTCCGTTGGGGTCAACTAAGTTTCCGAAATCATCAAGACCGAATCTGCCGAGACGAGTATAGAAAATGTTGCCCGCTTGGTCCATTACTTGGAAGAACCCGCTGCCCTCAAGTGCCATATCGAACACACTGTCCGAGTAAGTCAAGCCGGACTGGGTCATAACTTTGCCCACAGTCCCCAACTGTACACCCATACCTGTTTGAATTGGGTTTACGCCACCTTGTGTAAAGTCACCGCCCGATGCTCTCTGCCTTGTTTGGTAGTAAACGTCTTTAAAAGTAACAGTCCCCGCTTTAAACGCGGTTGTATTTACGTTAGAGATGTTGTTACCGATAACGTCCATTCTTTGGTTGTGTGTTTTTAACCCGGTCACTCCGGAATATAGCGATTTAATCATATTAGATTTTTTCCTTTCGATAGTGCAGCGGTTTTATCGCTTATCTGTCAGTCAAAGCGAATCTGTCCCCTTTGTCGGCGTTAGACAAGTTAAAAACTGCCCTTGCTCAACAAAAGTCCGACATTTTTTAAGCTGCGTTTTAAATTTAAATAATAATAGTGGAATCAATGTTTGTGAATACGTTCCCTTGTAAGTCCGCGCCGTTCATTGTTGTTATTACCTTGTTGTTCTTGACACTTACCACAAATGCTGTCGAATCGACTAAAACCAATGCGTCGCTGCTTCCTTTCCGCGCCGCTAACTCGACTCCTCTGTTGAGCCTGTCGAGCTTGGAATTTTGGGTTATATCTATGCTTCTGCTTTCGATACGCCTCATTGCATGACCTGAAAATTCAACGCCGCTTTTGCTTTTTGCGAGAATATCTGCAAAGCTTTCGCCGTTTTCGTTTACTGCGGGCTGTGTCTTTGTAACAGTATCATGCGTCCCCACTTGCCCTGTCGAAACATTGATTTGTCTGTTATTCATTTTCAGGAAATCGTTAAGCAGCATAATCACCCCTCCTTTCTTTTAATGAACACCTCAATCGCCATTCACTTGTGTTTCAACGCTTCCTCCCGGTTGCCACGCATCAGTTTCCTCGGTTGCCGTTTCGGCAGGCTCAACTTTTGCAACGCTTGAGAGCGGGTATGCAATATCGGCTATTATTACTTGGATTTGCCCGTCTTTAATCTCGATTCTCTGCACTATTCCCGATTCTACAACAGGTGTTCCCGCGCTGCTGACTAAGCCGATTGTGACATTTTTCCCGATAAGGCTTGTTGCGAACGCTCCGTTGTTTCCTCCCGCCATTCCGTCATAGCTGTTATCGAGGACTTCCATAATATTACTGAGCGGATACTCTTTGCCGTTGACTGTTACCAAAAATTCTCCGCCCGAGAGGTTGACATTCGTGACTACTCCTTGCTGAACGTCTAATCCGTCTCCCCCTGTGCTGTAGGCTACTATCACCGATTTCCCCGCCAATGACGATGCGTAATTAGCGTTGTTGTAGTACAACGCCTCCTGCTGAACCTGCAATGATGTAAACGACGCCATTTGGGATATAAACTCGGTGTTTGACATAGGGTCAAGCGGGTCTTGGTTGCTCATTTCTGCAATTAACAACTGATAAAAAGTCTCTATCGAAATGTCCGACTTTCGGGTGTCTTGGAAAAGCTCCGCATACTTTACCCTGTTATCAAGAATATTACCAACACTGTTTACAGCCATTTTTACTAATCACCCCTTTCGATAATTTAAGGCGCGAGATTTATTAAACTTAAATCATAGTTTGAATAAATTCCGCAAAACTTATTTCATTCTGTTCTTGTTCGGATTCGGATTCTTTTTGATTTTCTGCGTTGTTTTGCCCGTTTTTGCCGCTCTCATCATCAAGAATATCGCGTGCGGTTTCGTTTGCGGATGTTATTATTTGGTTTTCACCGTCCGTAACAACATCATACCGCTCAACAGTAACTCCGCTCAACTCAATCATCACCCGTACAGAACCCGCCCTTGCAATGAGCAAATCGCGTACTTTTTCGCTCGCCGCAATAATCTGAACCGCTACCTTTACTTCCCCCGGAATTTTCTCGCTCGTTACTAATTTAACAGTCACCTTACCGAGATGTTCCGGATTCAGCGTGATTTTGAACTCGCTCGCTTCACTTCCGAAAGCTTTTGCTGCGGCAGTCACGTTCGTAGACTTTGTGACAATTTCGCCACTTCCTTTAAGAATTTCCGCAGACGGGTCGAGCATTGTTTGCGTTTCAGTCGTTCCATTTGCCTGTGAAATAATCTTTTCGAGGTTTTCAACAATCGAACTGCTTACTTGAAGGGCAACCTGTTGCCCGAATACAGGGGCTTGCGCATGAATCGAAAATTCAGTCGGCAGAGTTTCTTTCGTTTCTAACGCTTTTGTTTTTGCCGCCTCTTTTTTTGTTTCCGCATTTACTGTGTGAGCAACCGCTTTTGTGTCCATGGAAGTTTCGTCAAACTCAATTAATTCATTCGATTCCGGCGATTCAAGCTTTGCATTGCTTATTTCAGCCGTTTCAGAAACAATTACTTCTCCGAAAATAATCGGGCGTTGATACATAATCGTTTCCGTTTGCCGCCCGGTATTGTTTTCGCCGAAAAGCTTCGTAACCTCATATTCGGTAATGTCTTGTGCGATATTACTTGAGACATACCGGAATTTTTCCGAACCCGGAACACCAAACACCGATTGAGAACCCTTGGTATTTAGTGCCTGCCCGAATTGCCCGTTTTGCGCACTCGAAAGAGTTTGCGACAGAGTAACACCGTGTAGTGTTTTAGGGGTTTCAATTGACACTTCATTTTGCACAGTGTACAGTTCCGACTTTGCGATGCCGGATGCGGATTGTATTGTTTTTGCGGGGATAGCCGTTTGAGTTATTTCCCCCGATTGTGTTAAGCCGTGTACATTCGGTACATACGATTGAGACGCTGATTGTTTAAGTTCCTGCGAGTTTGGCTTTGCCGTTCTGTAAACAGCATTGCCGCCAACGCTCTCATTTGCCTCAATTAGTGGCTTTGCGCCGCCCTTAGTCGGTTGAGCTATAATAGACCAATCCTCAGTTTTAGGGTAAACTTTTTTAAGTAACTGTGTTATCAGTTCCCCTGTTTTTTCGTGAAGTTGGTAAACTGCTCTTCCTTCCTCGGTCCCGGCATTGTTTTCGATTGCTCCAACCCGTTTTTCGCGTTTTGCCAAAATTTCGATGATTGCATCGATTTTTTGTTTCTCGTCAATTTCTTCGCCTTTGCCGTAATTGATGAGAATAATGAAAATTTCCACAAGTTCTTTCACAAAATCCTCATATTGCGCAACCCGCGCCGTCTGCGTTTTGGACACTTTTGTTTTATCGTTTGCTAAATCAACCTCAATCTCGCCGTGATTCTGCTCCGTTAATGCCCCCTGCGCCGTTAATGTCCCTTGCGTAAACGCCCCCTGTAACTTTTGCCACTCTTCCCACACTGTTTTGACAAGCTGTGTCAATTGCGTGATTTGCGCCTGCGGTTGGCTCTCATTTAATCCGCACACCTTTTCCGTTACACTTTCGACAGCTTTACTGTAAATTTCAAGCAATGGATTATTTTCCAATTCAATGCTCGGCGCAGTCCGCTCAATTTCATCAGTCGCAACCTCGGATTGCGTTGAAATGTCCGTTTTAGGCAACTCCAAATTTTGCAGACAGTCGGCGAATGTGGCGGATTCGGGCGATTGCGCAAGCTCCGTCCCATACTGTGTTGATTTTGTCAAAGCTTTCGGCAAAATCGTCTCATGCGAAACGGGGTTTGCCATGCTTACAACATTCATACCTTAACTATTCACCTCCTTTCATTAAATATCACCTCTTATTATATATAACTATTAATAAAAAGTCAAGAAAAATTATTTTACAATTCCTCACAAATTTTTTGGGAGTTCTTTTTACAAGCTCTTACTGAATCATTTGCTGTCTTGTGCGTTGATTGCTCACAAACTCCTCAATAAAGAGTTCATCCTCTTTAAGTGCGGCGTATTTGTATTCCTCCAACTGGCGTTCTTCTAACTTTTCGAGGGTATTAACCTCCTTAGTCGTCCCGATTACAACCTCTAACTGCCGCTCAATTTCCTCTTCTTTGAGCGTGATTGCCCGCCTTAGTGTGTGTACCTCCTGTTGCTTAAAGGTGATAAACCGCTTACTTGCCGCAAAGTCGGTCGGAGTAACGCTCCGAATCATCATGTGGGCAAGCTCATCGCTTTTCAGGTTAATCAAGCTTATCAATCCGTCAAGCTCGGAGTTGAGTGCGTGAAGTTCGCTCCTCAAAATCCCGAGTGTGTTTTTCTCCGATTCAAGAATCTGTTCTTTATAATTTTGCAATTTGTCAAGCGAAAACTTAAATTTTTTCAATTTTCCTCCTAACTTTTCAGCTCTTCAACACCACCTGCTTCAACATTGCAACCGTGTCAGCCAAATCAAAGGATTCATTTACCTTTTGCTTTAAAAACGCATTAATCTCGTCAATTTTATCTATAGCCTCGTCTAACTTGCTGTTAGTGCCTTTTTTATACGCCCCGATAGTAATCAAGTCATAGTTAGTGTCGTAAAGCGACAGCAAATCGCGCAGACGGTTGGCGGCATCGTTATGGTCATCGGGACAGATAATCGTCATAAGCCTTGATATACTGCCGAGAATATCAATCGCGGGATAGTGATTACGCGCCGCAATTTTCCTCGAAAGAATAATATGCCCGTCAATAATCCCTCTCACTGTGTCGGAAATAGGCTCGTTAGTGTCGTCCCCCTCAACTAACACAGCGTAAATCCCGGTTATGCTCCCTTTCTCGAAATTGCCCGCCCTTTCGAGCAATTTAGGCAAAGCCGAATAAATTGACGGAGTATACCCCCGCGCAATCGGCGGTTCTCCTATAGAAAGCCCCACTTCTCTTTGCGCCATGGCAAACCTTGTGAGGTTATCCATCATTAACAAAACGTCCTTACCTTGTTGCATGAAGTATTCGGCAATAGCCGTCGCGGTCAGCGGGCATTTATTACGTAACATCGCAGGCTGGTCACCTGTCGCCACTACCACTACCGAACGCGCCATTCCTTCCTCGCCGAGGTCGTTTTCGATAAACTCACGGACTTCACGTCCGCGTTCCCCTACTAACGCAATGACATTGAGGTCGGCTTTGACTTTTCGCGCAATCATGCCCATAAGTGTGGACTTCCCCACGCCCGAACCGGCAAAAATGCCAATCCTCTGCCCTTTTCCCAAAGTCAAAATGCCGTCAATTGCTTTTACGCCCATTTCAAGCGGCTCGGCTATTTTCGGACGTGTGAGCGGATTTACGGCAATTCCCGTAATCGGCATACTTCCGGAGTATCCTATTTCGCCTTTGCCGTCAAGCGGTCTGCCAATCGCGTCAATAATCCGCCCCACCAAGAAAGGCGAAGTCTTAACCATCAGCTTATCGCCTGTATTATCAACGATACTCCCCGGCCCAATCCCTTCAATATCGGTATACGGCATCAACAAGACTTTGTTTGAGTTAAATCCCACAACCTCCGCAAAGACGTGTTCTCGCATATCCTTGGAAAAAATCCTGCAAACGTCCCCGATATTGCATGAAGGACCCGTAGCCTCAATAGTCATGCCGATAATCTTTTCGATTTTGCCCATATTGCGGTAAGAATCGAATTGTTCCAACTCTTGGCGAAAGCCTTTTAAATCCATTTACTCACCACTTAAATCCGGCTTATTCCTAAACTTGCCTTTGCCGAGATTTTCTATCATTTTTAACTGGGTTTGAATCCCGGCATCGGCGATTTCGCTGCCGTTGTCTAATATCAGAGTGCCTTTCGGCGCATCTTTAAGGACTTCAAACTCAATGTGCTGGTTATCCCCGAAGACACGGGTCAAATCCTCTAAATCTACATTAACCGATTCTTCTATATCTAATTTTGACAGGGATATTTTAACAAACGCTGAACCTCTGAAATTTTTTGCCGCTTCTTTCAACATCTTTGAAATTACCGCTTTGTCTTTTTGGTTAAGGCTTCCCGCAGTAATTTTGTTGGAGATGGTAAAAATCAAATCAAACAGTTGATTCTCATAATCTTTGAAGATTTGCTCTTTTTCTTTTAGTGCATTTTCGAGAATCGCGCCTAACTCTTTCAGCGTTTCGGTACAATCGTCCTTGCCTTTTTGGAATCCCGTATCATAGCCCGGCTTTTCCCCGGCGGCAAACCCGTCCGAATACCCTGTTTCCTCTGCTTTTTTGCGCAACTGCACACAATCATTCTCGGCATTTTCACGCAAAGTTTCTATCATGCTGTTTGTGTCGTCAATTAACTTTTCGGCATTCTCCTCAGCCTGCCTCAAAAGCTCATCACATTCCCGCTTACATTGCTGTCTCAATTCCTCAAGCTCTGCCTCTTGTTCATCGAGGATACGTTTTGCCTCAATTTCCGCCTTAGATAAAGCCGCCGCAATTGTCTCCTGCTCTGTAGGCACTTGATTTTTAGGTTTGGGCTTTTCGCCGTTATCAATTGAGCGGGTGGGGGTTTGCATACCACCTGGCAAGGGCGCAACACCGGTAACACTGATAAACCCGCCCTGTTTTATTACACCCTTCATACTCCCCCCTTTTTTTAGAGTCTGTTTATACTGCTTGTCGGACAAAAATCCTTGATTTTTGTTAATTCGCCTTTGGCGAATTATGGCGTGAAACTCCTCCCGACACTACGTCATGACGCTTCACCGTTGGCTTTAGCCAACATCAATTGACGACACGGTCGTCAATTACATTAAAAATCCAGTGGGATTTTTAATAGTTAAGCGGTATATAAATCCTGTTTAAGCGATAATATCATCGCCGCCGCCTTTGTTTATTTCGAGTACATTTTCGTCCTCAAGCCGCCGTATTACGGCAACGATTCTTTGTTGCGCTTCCTCAACATCTCTCATTCTTACATTTGAGAGGTATTCCACATCTGTTTGTGTTGTCTCGCGCATACGGCTCGACATATTCGCGTAAATAACTTCCGCAACCTCCGCACTTGAGCCTTTTATGGCGATTGACAGGTCTTTTGCATCTATTTCCTTGAGGAACGCTTGTATTGCCATAGAATCGAGAAGAGCAATGTCCTCGAAAACGAACATTTTTTGGCGAATGTTTTCGGCAAGCCTCGGGTCTCTTTGAATCAGCTCATCGAAAATGAACTTTTCGGTAGCTCTGTCAACATTATTGAGTACATCTGCGATATAATTGATACCGCCGACCTCCATAGAGTCCATAGTAACAAGGTTGGCATACTTTCTCTCAAGAGTCGCTTCTATTGACCTTACTACATCCGGTGCGGCAGCATCCATACGCGCAATCCGCTCAACAACATCAATCCGCACTTCTTTGGGAAGCTCCGACAAAATTGCCGACGCTTGGTCACTCCGTGAATATGACAGTATAAGCGCGATTGTCTGCGGGTGTTCATTTTGAACAATTGCGAGCAGGTTTTTGTAGTCCGCCCTGCGTACAAATGAAAACGCCTTAGTTTTAAGCTGTTTTGTAATTTTTTCAAATAAAATGTCTGCCTGTTGCTGTCCGAATGCTTTTTGGAGAATCTCTCTCGCATAATCGACCCCGCCCTCGGAAATAACCTTTTGAGTAAGGCAAAGCTCGTAGAAGTCGTTAAGAACCGCCTCAACTTGCTCTGCGGGCCAGTAGTCAAGCTTTGCGACTTCCAATGTCAATCTCTCTATTTCATCATCGGAAAAATGCTTAAATACATTTGATGCATTTTCCACACCGATTGAAGACAGCACTAATGCCGCTCTTTGCATCGGGTTCATTTCAACTTTTTTATCATCAGCCGCCATTTTTACAAAGCATTCCTTTCTCTATAAATATCGGATAGTGTCAACACGCTCCCTGCTCTAAACTTCGTCGTCGCGCAGCCATGTTCTTATCAATTGTGCGATAATATCCGGATTTGTTTTTGAAAACTCTTTTATTTCGCGCTTGAGCACAACATCCTTTGTATCGGTTTCCTCAAGCAGACTTTGCAGTTCAAATGCATCTTGGTCGGGAATAACCGGCTGAAATGAATCATCGCTGATATATCCGCCCGCGCCTTCTGTTGCATACGCCATTGTGCGGTTGCGGACAAAACGTTTTTTCTTAGAGCCGGATGTAGTTATCGCCAAGATAAACAAAATTACCAAAAGCACGCCCAATGCTACAATAATCCATATAAGGATGTTGCGTGTCATGTCGCCCGATTCGAAACCGATTCGGTCTCCCGGAGTCTGGCTGAGGGCGAAAACTCGCGTTGCCACAGTAACTTCCATCGCGCCTGTTGCGTTTTGGACAATTCCCTGCCACGTTTCAATTTCGGCGGGGGCAAGCGGCTCGGAATCGACTACAAGAGAAGCAGTCGTTCTTTTTATCCGCAGACCCGTATTCTTATAGGTTTCGAGCCGTCTGTTAATCTCGTGGTACACATCCCGTCCCCATTCCACGTAAAACTCTCCACCCGGCTCTACTTCGGGGACTGTCGGGTAATCGGGGGCAACGTCCCCGTTGTTGGGAAACCCTATCAATCCGCCGTCTAACGCAGTTCCTCCCGCCGCGGCTTTTTCCGAAATAGTCCTTATAATTCCGCCGTCAAGCCCTTCCACAGGTGTAAATATCTCTTCAATTACTTCTCCGTCATCGCTGAAGTCCAACTCAACATTAACCGCAACATAGTAGCCGCCTTCGCCCCATACAGCCGCCAACAGCGGATTAAGCCGCGCCTCGGCGTTATCTGCCATGAGCGAAATCATGCCCGCCTCCAACGTGAGTCTTTGCTGCATTAATGCGAGGTCATCGCTTGCCCTTCCCGACAAGTCATCGGGTATAAGCTGAATACCATTTCCGTCTGTTACAGTTATATTATGCTCCTTAATGTCGGGAATAGCGTTTAAAACCATCAAGTGAATCCCTTTTATTTGTTCGTTACTGAGCGTTTGACCCGCTTTCAAGGTGAGCATCACAGTTGCACGCGGTTCTTGCCTGTCTTCTACCATTACGTAATTCTGAGAGTTTGGAATATGTAATATTACCATTGCACTCTCAACCTGGGGAATACTTGTCATTTGCGCCATTATCCATTCTTGGAGTTGATGCTTGGCTTTTTCGTTCTTGTCCCTGTCTGTCGAGAACATACTGACACCGGTGTCCCACGTGTCATAGTTAAATCCTGGACGCGGCAAACCTGCATCAACAATAGTTGTACGCGCAAGAACGACAACATTTTCAGGTACAAGAACATCATTGTTAAGATTAGTCCTGACATCGGCAATCCCCGCCGTCGCCAAAACATTGGTTATTTCAAGTGCTTCATCTGCACCGGATGTTTTACACAGCAAAACATGGCTTGATGTGTTCAAAAGTGCTGTTATTACAATTGCGGACACGATAATAACTCCGGCAACCGCGAGAATTACCGCCCTAGTTTTCCCGGCAAGCCCCGTCCATTTCTCTTTTGTCGTTGTGTATGTTTTCGAGAAAGTCTCTTTCACTTTTTCCATTATTTTACCCTTGACCTTTCTGCACAAACGTGCCATAAAAGTTTCGTTTTCCCATTCAACAAGTGCCTATTTTCAAACTTTGTGACCTTGACCTTTCCTATCTATATTCCAAACTTTCACCTTTACTAAATTTGCATTCTTATAATTTCGTTGTAGGAATCGAGGACTGTATTCCTCACGTTTGTGAGCAATTCTACTGCAAGCCCCGCCTTTTCCTTATTAAGCTGAATCATTTCCAAGTCGTCTGCCTCACCTAACACTAATCTGATTTTATCCGCCGCCGAAATCTCCGACATTTCAACCGCATCGCCGAAAATACGTGTGAATACATCAAGAAAAGTCGGTTGCCCCGATGAACCCGTATTAGTAACCGGAGCGGTAACTGTTCCCCCTCCAACCTGCGGAATACCGATAATATTAGTAATGTTCATGTTTTTACCCTTGTCCTTTCTGCACAATATGTGCCATAAAAATTATCAGCCGCGACCCATCGCAATTGTTCTTTGTGCCATTTGCACCAAAGTGTCATACACGGCAAGGCTGTTTAAATAGGAATGCGTCGCCGCCATTAAATCAAGCTGTTCCTCGGCAACGTCGACATTCGGCAGATAATAGTACCCGTCTTCATCGGCGTGAGGATGTGTCGGGTCGTAAACAGGAGTAAAAGGCGAATCCTCGTCCTCTAACTTCCGCACTTCCGCCACTTGAACTCCGCCGTTTTTCAATTCTCTGCGTTCTGCAAGAGTCATATTAAGAATGTCGCCGAAACGCCTGTTTCTCCCGATATTTATGTTCTTAAACTCCTTAACTTCGCCGAAAAGAGTAACCTGCCGTCTGTACGGCCCGCCCTCTTCGGTTTCAGTAGTCGTTGCATTCGCTATGTTTTGGCTTATAACGTCCATTCGCAAGCGTTGCGCGGTAAGCCCGGAAACAGCCGTATTAAGATGTGACAAAAAAGCCATCGTATTTCTCCCTCATTTATAATAGTATAGTCGGTCAGTTTGAGTTTAGTCTGCTGATTTGTGAGCAGATTTTTTGTCAAACAAGACGATTTTTGCGCGAATATCCGTGCATATTTAAGTAAAAATCAACGCAGTATGGCGGAAAATATGCCGCAAACGGCGACTAAACTTAAACTGACCGACTATATACAGGTGAACGCTTAATTGCGTCTCATCGCCGTCCGCATTGAGCTCATTGAACCCTCTAAATGTGTCATAATCGCATCCTGCCACAGTGCGTTGCTTTTCAGCATTGCCGCTTGAACCTCATAATCAACATTGTTTTCGTCCGGCTGACCATTGGTAATCTCGTCGACATAAACATCGTTTATCCTTAAATGAAGCTCTTTCTTAAATTTGGCATTCGGATTCATCTTTTCGCGCAAAACCCCCGAAAAAGTCAAATACTTGGACTTATAGCCGGGTGTGTCAATGTTTGCAATATTATGCGCAATTATCTTCTTATTCTCGGCAGAAAAATTCAAACCCTGCTCTAATATCCTAAAAGAAGTCGTATTAAATAACCCCATGTTTTCACCCATGCCCCTTCTGCACAAATGTGCCGTTGAAAGCCTCTTTTCCGCATTTACGCAGATTTACTTTCAAACTTTTATCCTCTTTACTCTCTTTACTTGCATTTACTTACTTTTTCATTTTGATTAATTGTGATTTATCAATTATACTACATCTTTTTATGAATTTCAACACATTTTTTTATTTTGGCAAAAATTCATCAATTTGTCCTAAATTTTTTAAAACATTTTTGTACAAATTACCAATAATCTTTCATTTTTTTGGATTTGTCGCGAGCCTTGCGAGCTTTTACAAATGACATTTCCTCAAAAACATACGGTTTTGACGGCGGAAGATGACCCATACGCTCTTTCGCGGCGAAAACAGAGCTGACAATTTCCTCCGCATTTTCAAACAGGCGCGGTACTAAAAATTGCTCCTCCGATTTAAATCCGCATTCTTCAAAGTAAAATTCTTTAAATTTCAAGTTACCGTCCTTGAAATAATACCCTAATCTGTCGGTATTTCCTATATAATCGCGAATTGCCGATGGTTTAGCCGTTATCAGGATTTGTTCTTTTTTGGTAACATTTGCCGCTTCAAGCTTGTCGAGCGGAATTACGATTAACCTGCGCAGGACTGTTTGCCCCCCCCTGTGAACATAACTGCCCGCATACAGGCTGATTATAACGTCCTTTAACCCTATTTCCGCATATGTATACTTGGAGTGAACTCTTACCTTGTGTTCGGCAACCTCAAGCATAATGCGGACAATCAGCGCGAAGACGAATATTACGGCGAGAATAATTCTCGCGGCGGGCAAAAGCAACTGGCTCTGCATAAGATTTCGCAGACTCAGCAACAGGCAGAGCGTTAAAAACACAGAAATAAGGACAATGGGTACAGCGGTGTACTCTAAGAATGTCCTGACCCTTTTTCTATACATATTCGCATCACAGTGGAAATAGCATTTCATTTTTGTATTATCTCCCGTAAGTTTATTCGCTTTTCCGACAAAATACAGTATAGCATAGTTTTTTCGATTTGTACAGTATCAAATTATGGCAAGATAAATATTTTTTTCTTAATTTGCAATTTGAGACTTGATTTATCTTAACTATTGTTGTATAATGAGTTGAAATGCGATTCAATTTTAAGATGAATAATTTTAAGAAGGGGTGGGTCACTTGAACGAAAAGATTAAGACAATCCAAATATTTAACCAAAATAACGAGATGATTCTCGAGTGCAGCAAAGGCTTTTCTTTCCTCACGAGAACGGTGAACAGAAAGCAGGTCGATGATGTTTTAATGATAAGAGGGAAGAATATTCCGCAGATTGCTTCCGGTGAGGCGGCAGATGTGGTAATTACCACCCGCGGCGGCGACAGGATTAAATATTTTTGCACGGTCGGCATTTGTACAAGTCGGCAGTTGCGTGTGATTCTCAACATTGAGAAAGCGAAAAAGCTCGAAAACCAAAGGCGGTATTACAGGATAAAAACTGCCATAAACTGCCGCATTGCCGATGTAACAAGGGGAGAGAGTGTCACGCCCTATAATCCTAATCTTTACGGGAAAATTTATGACATAAATATCGGGGGCGTTTTTATCGCCGTTGAAACCGATGAAAAGTACCGCGAGAATGATTTAATCTCGTTTACGACTATACTCAACTCCAATAGGTTAGAAGCGACGGCAAAGGTTCTGAGGATTCAAGTTACCGATGAGGGCGAGGTTGTCGGCTACAGGTGCTGTTTTATAGCAATGTCATCACATCAGGAGGACATGATTTCCTCTTATATAAACTACCTGCAGCTTGAAGAACGCCGTATTGAGCTTGAAATTGAAAAAATGAAGAAAGATTCTTAGGTGCTTTGTGCGAAAAATTAAGAAGATAACGGCTCTGTTTATTGCTGTGCCTTTTGTTTTGGTGTCAATTGCGGGATTAATTTCACTTTTGAATTTTTGGTCGGGATTAAATGCCGAAACCAATGCCGAGGCGGGCTATTCAAAAGCACTTGGGATTACCGCTTTAGTCGGCGAATACAATGCTTTTTTAACTGCTGCCGCCGAGCTTGACGCGGTAAAAGCCGCTGCCGAAAAATCCGATGCGGGGAGGGCGGTCGTCCCGCTTTTATCGGCTTACGCAGAGAGCGGATTCGGGATTTACGACATATTGATAACCAATAGCCGAGGCGATATTTTTGCCAGCTATACCGGCGATTATAACAGTTCGGAGAGTTTCCGCGATGTTGCGGAATTGACAAGCCTTGCACCAACGCCCGTTCCCGTTTCGGGATTTTATGAGGGCGGCAGGTTTTATTGCGCAAAACCAATAAAAAAAGACGGGGATATAATAGGGTATATAATACTGAAAGCTCGGGCAGAGCTTATTTCCGACTATGTATCGCAGGCGGCAAACGGGAAAAGCACCTTTGCAGTGTTTGACGAAAGCGGGACTGTTATAAGCTCAACCGACACAGTAAGCGCGACTTTGAGGGACAGTGCCGCGGCGTACAGCGACAGAAGCGGTACTGAGCGGTATGAACTTTTTGAAAAGGGCGGGAAATCAGGCGCGGTGGGAAATATCGAAGGGACAAGGTGGAGGTGGATTTCGCTTCAGCCTGTATCAACGGCAACGTCATCGGCATTCTCTGTGTTCGCTATAGCTTTTGCAGTCGCCGGGGGAGTTTGCGCCGTAAATGCCGTTGCGATGATTGTAATTATAAAGAAAGGCATAGTATAGTTTGAAAAGTATCAAGAAAGGGACGTGTGTAAACTGCAATTTTCACTGCTCGACAGTGCGTGCGGTAAACCACACATTGTGTGTGAAATGGCAAGAATTATCACTATAACCAATCAAAAAGGCGGTGTAGGGAAGACTACCGTCTGTGCGTCTATTTGCGGTTGCCTGTCTGAAATGGGCAAATCCGTCCTCGCCATTGACCTTGACCCGCAGGGGAATTTGTCGTTCAGCTTAGGGGTTGATGCAACTTCGGGCGGCTATACCATGTATAACGCACTCAAACAAACGGTCGGGATTTATGATATAATCCAGCATACCGAAATATGCGATGTTGCCCCGGCTAATATTACTCTTTCGGCTTGTGAGCTTGAATTGACCTCGGTAGGGCGGGAACATATCCTTAAAGAACAGATTGATACCGTTGCTGCCGATTATGACTATATCTTGATTGATACCCCGCCCGCGCTGTCGGTGCTTACAATCAATGCTTATGTCGCGTCGGACTGGCTTATTATCCCCATGATTCCCGAGATTTTGTCGTTGCAGGGGTTCGCCCAATTGCAAGAAACTATTTATGCCATTAAAAAGTATTACAACAAAATGCTCGAAGTCCGCGGAATTGTGCTTAACCAATATAACCCGCGTCTCATTTTAACTAAGGAAGTCGAGGAACTCGCCAATATAATCGCCGAACAGCTTGATACCGATGTGTTTCAGCAAAAAATAACGAGCAGCGTTGCGATTGCCGAAGCACCCGCTCACGGTAAGACAGTGAGCAATTACGCGCCGCGTTCTAAATCGTCAATGGAATTTTCCGACCTTACATACGAGATATTGGGATTGGAAAGACCTAAACGCAAATCGTCTAAGAAAGGGCGTGGACGTGTTAAGAAGGATGTGAAAGCTTGAAGCATATAATAAGGGCAATGCGACCTAAAAGCTGGAGTAAAAAAGAGCTGGGAAGTGTTAAAAGGTGGTGAAAGCTTGAAACATATAATAAGGGCAATGCGACCTAAAAGCTGGAGTAAAAATGTTTTCATTTTTATCCCGATTGTTTATGCACTTGAGTTGTTTAATTCCGATAAAATGTTGTCCGTTATTGTCGCTTTTGCCGGGTTTTGCTTTATTTCATCGGCAGTGTACCTTTTTAACGATGCATACGATGCCGAAAAAGACGCGGCGCATCCCGTAAAAAAACACCGACCGATAGCGTCCGGCATAATCTCAAAATCAAAAGCATGGTTTCTTGCGGGATTACTTGCCGCCGTTGGTGTTTCTGCCATGGCTTCCTTGACTCTTTTTTGGGGGAGTTGTGCAACTCTGATATTCAGCGTTATATACTTAGCTTTAAATGTTGCGTATACGCTGAGTTTAAAGCATATGCCTATTATCGACTGTTTTTGTATAGCGGCGGGGTTTTCGCTCCGCATTTACATAGGAGGTGCGGCAAGCGGTGTAGCCGTTTCGGATTGGCTTTTTTTGACAGTTGTTGCCGCCTCATTGTTTATGGCATTCGGTAAGCGACGCGGCGAAATGATTATGAGCGAAAACGCCGACGAAACGAGAAAATCCCTGACACAGTATAATTTGGACTTCCTGAAAGGGGTTGTCTTCATCTGTGCCGCTTTGGCAATTGTTTTTTACTCGCTTTGGACGTTGGAGAGAGGGAACAATATGGTCTACACCGTCCCGCTGATTATATTCATCGTGTCTAAGTATCTGCTCTTAATCCATGAAGTTAATTCACACGGCGACCCCACTACCGTAATATTCGGCGACAAAACATTTCTGCTGTCATGTGGGCTGTATGCGGTTTTGACCGTTTTGCTACTATATAGTATATAAAAAAGTAATAGGATGATAAGGGGAAAACGAATGGGCAAAAATTTGAAATTGGAATCAAAAAAAGTATGGCTAATCGCGATTAAAATGATAGTGGCATTGAGCGGGACTTATCTTTCGCTTGTTTTTAACGCTTATGGGCAAGGTTATTTTGTGTCTGCGTTTAACGAAAATACAACTATGGCATTTTTTTTCGTGTGCCTGCTCGGGGGATTTGTGCTTGCGGGGCTTATTGTGATTTTATTTAAGCTGGATTTCCTCGAAAAGCTTTACGACAGACTGCTGAAAAAGCCTAAACCTGCAAGAATTATACTTGTTATTTATTCTTTAATATGCGGCTTTTTTTACGTATCAAGGTTTAATCATCATGTCACCGAACGAATTATTCACCACGGTGAAACACTGTGGACACCGCTTCCGCCTTTGTGGGCTTTGGTCTTGCCGCTGGCGTTAATGTACGTTTTCTTTTTAACTGTGTTGATTGACTTTGTAGTGGGATTGTTCAAATCGTTCAGCCGCTATGAATTGGTGTTTTTTGTAGTGTTTACCGTCATTGCGATTAGCTATATAGACGTTCTTTACAATTCCACCGATGTTTATCATAAGCATTTTTCCGGTAACGGTTTCATGTATTCTTATGACACGCTCCCCGATGCGATATACTTGTTAGACCCGTTTTATATATGGTCTTATTATCAATACCCCCTACAGCCGAACTTTGCAATGCCCTTGCTCTTGTTTACAATTCCGCTTTCCCGCTTCGATGGGTTTTGGGAAGTAATTGTGAGGCAAATTGTTCAAGTTGAGCTTCTTTTATTGGCTATTATAGCTTTGTCCCGCATGGTATCTAAAAATATCCGTGTACGCATTATCGCCCTGCTGATTTTTTCCTTTAGTTACCCTAATGTAATTTTAGCCATGATTGTTGAGCGGAGACTGTTTGCCTTGGTTTTCTTAGTCCTTGCGATTTATCATAATATCTATTTACGCGGAGTCGAAAAAAACAAGGGCGAAGATGCATTATGGTTATCAGTTGCCTCAGGAATGATAGTTACTAACGTCTATGTATTCCTTTTAGCGATTGAACCCGTAAGGGCAGGGGTAAACATAAAAAATTGGCTCAAATCAACCCTTAAAAATGTTTTTTTGTACAGCTCGGTCTTTGTGTTTATTACGACATTTTTCGGGAAAATCGGGGGATTGGTTGATTTACGGGCACAGGTGAACGCTTTTAACGATTACGGTTGGCTTTTTAATGACTACAGCTTTGGAACAAGGCTCACACATTTTATGTATTTTATAGCGTCGTGCTTATTCCCCGCTCCGTCCGGAATACGCCCGGCTACCGGAAACCAGTGGTGGCAAACAGAGCCGAGCATGGAATCGCCATATTTTTGGCTTGGCATAATTATATCCGCATTCGCCGTTTTAGGATTTATTCTGAATTACAAAAACAGATTTGCCCAAGTTTCATTTGCCGGGATTTTGATGTCAACTTATTTTATCCTTATGTCATCGCTAAACATCGGCGAAAACGCAGTGGTACTAAGCACATTGTTTTACTCGTGGGCAGTTATCTCACTGATTATAATGGGCATTGACAAGCTTTTTGTCGGAACTAAGGCGAAGACAAGGGTGTTGGCGGGATTAGCGGGAGTGTGCCTTGTGTGGAGCGTTATTGAAGCTGTGAGACTGTACCAATTTGGATTAGAAATACACCCCGTTTAAAAGTTCTCTAAAACAAAAAGACTACCATAGAAATCCACGGTAGTCTTTACTTATTTTTGTTTACTAAAATTAACGTATCAAAATATTTATGCTGTCCTCGGTAAGCTCAAACACTTTGAACAAGTCCGATGCAAATTGCCTATCGGGCGACCATGGCTGACCGGTGAAAGCTTCGATTGCGCCGTCTGAGATTGTGTAAAAGCTGTCGCCGTCGGTCAACAATTCGGAACTGTTTTTGTAGAACGCAAGCCCTCCGGGGGAGTCCACCCATTCGGTAAAGGATTGATTCCTTGCAGTAAACACGCGCGATTCGCCGTTCAGGTTCATTACAAAAGCGGATAAGTTTGCATTTCTTTCAAAACTCACCGCTTCACCGAACGCGCTGAACAATTCGGTTGAAACACCCGCCTTCATATCGTATTTGTAAATTGAGGTATTCAGCGAGAAATAGAGGTCGTCACCGTGGACAGCGAGAGTAACCGCATCGTGCGATGAATTTTCCACATGAGCAACGTCAAAGGTATTTCTGTCTATAACGTAAATTGCGTTATTTTCCTTATCCCTCACCCTCACAATAATTCTGCGACCTATATCGTCATAAAACGCGTTAAGCAGTTCGCCTGAACCGACTATATCGCTTACATCAATGCTGCCGACACTTTGCGTTTCCGCATCTGCCAAGAGCAATACGGGTTTCCCTCCGTTAGTCCCTATATAAAGTGAGGAACGCCCGGTGATTGATGAACGCTTCCTGTGATTGCTCAGAGAATGCTCGGAAACGGGATTTATTTCAAAGCTTTCAAAATTATTCGCCGATATTTCATAGAGAGTAACGGCATTTTTAGTCACCGCAATAAACCGATAATCGCCGATAAAACTCGCCTCAATCACATCAGGCACACTAAGATTAACAAACTTTTCAAAAGACGGCGGCACACTTTCATGCGGCGAATCTGTTGTTTCATCGGTGTGTTGCGGCGTTTCGGTAACAGGAGTTTCTATTTCCTCAATAATAAGCGGGATAAAATCATCATCGCTCATACTGTCGCTCCCTATTTCCGCGAGTGATACACCTCTTTGCTGTTTTAAATCGTCAATTAATGCGGCGGGTGCATAAACCTTCGCGCCGATAATTTTTGCCGAGTTGTTATTAAACTCGTTCAGCCCGCTGTTATCTTCGGAAAGACTGAATGACGAAACTTGATTATTTTCATCAAGGATGTACAATGTTCCGACAACGATATTCCCCGTATCCGAAACAGAGTCAAGCGTATTCCGCATCTCGTGAAGTGTGATAGAATTGTTAAACGAGAGGAACAAAGTTTTAGTCCCAAATCCGAGCGTTGCCGTTTCAAGTGCCGATGTTGATTCGCCGATTCCGTTTGTCGGGAATGACGGCGATGAACCGCTGCCCGCATTGTAGAAAAATGAGAACAGCCCGACCGTGAGCGAAACCGCCGCAACCGCAACAGTTGACGGAATATGCCACCAACGCCTGCCCGTGAAATTCAGGGAGGAATATTTTTCGCGTTTTGATGTGCGACGAACCTTAGCCGAATCAAAAGTATACTCTTTCATCAGTTCTTTGTAAAATTCATGTTTGTTCATTTAAGCTTCCCCCTCTCTTTATAACTTAAGCATTTTATTAAATTTAAAAGTTTAAATATTAAATTCAAACAGCTTATTAAATTCAAAAGTTAAATATTAAATTTCTTTTTTTGGCGTTCAATAGTTCGATAAAGCTTATTCTTTACCGATGACAGCGTGATGTCCAACTCCTTGGCTATCTCGTCCAGTTTTTTATCGCAGACAAAATGCAGGTAAAAGATTTTTCCTGTAAGCGAGTCTTGCGATGCAATGTCTTCAAAAATTTGCCGCGCCAACATTTCATTACACAGCACGTCCTCAAGACGTTTGGAATTTTTAGACATTTCAGCTTCAATCTCGTACATCTGCTCTTCGGAATAGTCCGCAAAAGAACTGACAGGAGAATGTTTCTTTAGTCCGCCGAAATAATTCTTACATTCAAACTTGGCTATATTAATCAAAAACGCTTCCGGGTTTTCGATGTCGCTGTGTCCTTTTTTGAGGATTCTGCGAAAAAAACGTGCATATATATTTTGCAGAATATCCTCGACATCGAGAATGTTCCCGCACTTGTTTACGACAAAACGAGAAACAGCATTAACTGTTTCAGCATACACGTTATTAAAATAATAGTCAAGCTCATATTTTGGAATATCGGGATTATTCATATTCAAAAAGCCTTTTCACTTTAGTAGTACGGTATTTTACCGAAAAAGTTTCACCATTGACGCTAATTTTTGTATAACTGTGATAAATTGCCCAATAATTATATTAACAGGTATAAATTGTAATAAAATTATCAGTAAGGAGAAATTAGTGTGAAAACATTTATAGCGGATTTACTTAAAAAACACGCATTGAGCATTGCCATGCTTGCGGGGGCGATTGCATCGGTTGCAATTGCGGGGTTCGGCTCATTTGCCGCAGATTGTGAGCGGATTCCCGATGAGGTGTTGCGTCTGCATATAATTGCCAATTCAGACTCAAAAGAAGACCAACAGTTCAAATATAAGCTCCGCGACCGCATTTTACAAAACTTTACGCCGATACTGGGGGAGTGCGGCACATTAGAATCCGCAAAACGGACAAGCGAGAGCCTGTTGCCCGAAATAGAAAAACTGTCACGCGAATTTGCGGCGGAAAATAATTACAATACCGAAATCACGGCGGAAATCACAGAAATGTATTTTACAACAAGGGTCTATGACAACCTAACCCTGCCCGCAGGTAATTATACCGCGCTGAGAATCACTATCGGCGAGGGAAACGGCAAAAACTGGTGGTGCGTAATGTTCCCGCTTTTGTGTGTCCCCGCCGTCGCTGACAATTCCGAAGTCGAAACAACAGATGCAATCAACGTCCGCAATGCTTCAACAGAAGACGGCAATGAAGCTGCTAACGATGCCCCTAAAGTAAAATTCGCCGTGTTTGAGTTTTTGTCGGGATTTTTTAAATAATAGACCTCTTGAGAAGGTGTCACCAAAAAAATTCGCGTTCGTCACGTTGGGGGCGGTTCATTAAACCTTGCAATGCTTTTTCCGGTGCAAACCCCTCATAGCAGACTTTGTATAGTTGCTCAAAAATGGGAATGTCTATTCCCCTCTCCTTTGCGAGCCGCAACGCAATTTTGACACACTCATATCCCTCAACAGTCCCGACCTGTTTTACTGCATCGGACGCAGAAACACCTTGCCCGATTAACAGCCCTGCCCTATGATTGCGGGAATGCTTGGATGTGCAGGTGACTATTAAATCGCCGACTCCCGCAAGCCCGGTAAAAGTTTGCCACTTTGCCCCGAGAGCAGTCCCCAACCGCTTTATCTCGGACATTCCTCTTGTCATGATTGCAGCGACTGCATTATCACCTAACCCCATTCCCAATGCAATTCCGCAACAAAGGGCAATGGGGTTTTTCAACGCGCCGCCCAGCTCGCTCCCCACAATGTCATCGTTTATATAAATCCGAAAACTTTTAGTCTGAAGGGTTGTTTGAATATATTCGGCATACTCTCGCGCAAGGCTTGCGGCGACTACCGCAGTGGGGCATCCGCGCCCGACTTCCTCCGCGTGGCACGGGCCTGTCAATATTACCATCGGATTCCGCTTGACAAAAACACCTATAATCTCCGAAAGTCGGCATATAGGGAGAGTATGTGAACTGCCGCAGTCGTTTTCGCAAACACATTCGGCAAAGCCTTTGCTTACATTTACAACGACTGCATTTTTCGGAATATAGGGGGCGGCCTCCATGGCGGCTTGCCCGATAAACTTAGACGGGACTGCGAATACTACAATGTCTGCATTGGCGGCTTTTGATATGTCACAGGTAAACTCTATCTCAGCGGGTATAGCAATACCCGGGAGCAGTCTTTTGTGTTCGCCCTCACGCTTAATCGTCTCTATCTCTTCCGGGAAATTAGAGTAACAGATAACCCTATGCCCGGCGTTGCTCCAAAGTACTGACAAAGCAGTCCCAAATCCACAACCTAAAATAAAAATATTTGCCACTTTTTTACCCTTGTCCTTTCTGCACAAGCATGAAATCAAAAGTTGCGTTTTCCGCATTTACCAAGAACACTTTTAAAGCTTTTACCCTTACCCTCTCCCTTCATTCCTTACGTCCCAATTTCTTCTCCGTCCCGTTAAACAGCCGCTTAATATTCCCCCTGTGCTTAAAAACCAATAACACCGCAACCGCAATTGAAAATACCGCGCCTACATTGTTTACCGATGGGGGCTTCTTCCACACATACGCGCCGATTACGTACACAACAACAGGGTAAAGACTGCCGGCAATTACCGAGCCGAGCGAAACGTATTTGGTAATCACCACTATTATTATAAACAAAGAAAGCAAAATTAATGCCGCGAGCCAATCTATCACAAACAAAGTCGCAACAGTGACAAGAATCGCCTTTCCGCCCTTGAACTTATAATAAACGGGGTAACAGTGTCCCAATACGGACGACAACGCGGCAATCCAAAGAAAAAACGACAAACTGCGATAGTCGAATACAATACGCCGCAGGTCGAAATACGATGAAAGGGGTTGTGCGATTTGAATCCACCATAATCGATAAAGCCCCCATACCGCAAAAATCGAGATTACTCCTTTAAGCACGTCAAACAGCAATACAAGACCCGCCGCACCTTTTCCCATAGTCCGCAACGTGTTGGTAAGCCCCGGATTGCCCGAGCCCATTTCCCGTATATCCTTGCCGTGTTTTATTTTTGCGGCGATAATTGCGGGATTAATGCTGCAAATAAGGTATGGGGCGATAATTGCAAAAGCAATACAAATATTATAAAAAAGATTGCTACTATAAAGCATACCGTAAAGCATATTATTCTCCCCGCTCTCTCGGAATAATCCGTATAGGAGTCATATCCAATCCGAACGCCTCACGAATCTGATTTTCAATATACCTTTGATAAGAAAAATGAAACAAGTCAATCTTATTGCAAAAAACTACAAAAGTCGGCGGCTTGACATCAGCTTGAGTGATATAATAAAGCTTGAGTCTTCTGCCGCGGTCAGTCGGCGGCTGAACCCGCGAAGTCGCATATGCAAGCATATCATTGAGCCGCCCCGTGCCTATACGAGTGAGGTTTTGCTCTAAAGCGGCTTTGGCAATTTCAAACAGCTTGTCAATCCTCTGCCCGGTAAGCGCGGAAATAAATACATACGGCGCGTAAGACATGAACGAGAAATCGACCGCCAATTGCTTTTTAAATACCGACATGGTTTTGCCGTCCTTTTCGACCAAATCCCACTTGTTAATCGCGATTACCGTTGCCTTGCCCTTTTCGTGAGCATACCCGGCAATTTTGCTGTCTTGCTCGGTGAATCCGACACACGCATCAATCATGATTACGGCAACATCGGCACGCTCAACGGCGTTTAACGCACGGATAACGCTGTAATGCTCAATATTCTCAATCACCCGCGATTTACGCCTTAATCCGGCAGTGTCTATCAACAAAAACTTCTCGCCGTTACGCTCCGCAATTGTATCAAGCGCGTCTCGCGTAGTCCCCGCTATGTCGGAAACAATTGCCCGTTCCTCACCTACAATTTTGTTGACTAACGAGGATTTACCCGAATTAGGTTTGCCGATTATCGCAATTTTGGTAATCTCTTTATATTCGTCTTCGTATTCAGAATCGGGGACAGGGAGCAACTTGACAATCGCGTCAAGCAAGTCGCCCGTGCCATGCCCGTGAACCGATGAAACTGCAAACGGTTCACCCAAGCCCAAGTTGTAAAATTCATAAAAATCCGGGTGAGTTTCGCCGACATTGTCGCATTTATTAACGCAGAGCAGAATAGGTTTACCGCTTTTAAGCAAAATATTGGCTATATCCTTGTCTGTTGCACTCATTCCCGTGCGAATATCAACGACTAACACAATCACGTCCGCACTTAAAATTGCGACTTGCGCCTGTGCGAGCATTTTCGACAGGATTAAATCCTTGGAATCGGGTTCAAGTCCGCCTGTATCAATCAAGGTAAACTCCCGCCCGTTCCAGTCGCTCTGCCCGTAAAGCCGGTCACGAGTGACCCCCGGCGAGTCGTCTACTATAGCGGTGCGTGTACCTATAATTTTGTTAAACAGCGAGGATTTACCCACATTCGGTCTCCCCACGATTGCCACCATCCCGGTTTGCTTTATACTGTTATTGTAAGACATAATTTTTCCTTGTTTTTAATTACATACTCATCTATAAGACTTTCGTATTTTTTCATTATTTCATGTTTAAGATAAGCCGAGAAACATTCCCTGCGTTCGATTTGCGAAATTCGCGTATTTGCCGCACTAACCGAAACGCCGAACAACCCGCTCAGTTCATGAGTCGGCAAGCTTCTTTCAAGTCTGCGCTTTAACTCAAGAATAACCAACTCGGGCATAAGCAACTCCGACGCGAATAAGTTGGCTTGACGCTCTTCTTCGGCATCGTCCTTAATATGCCCTAATATAACATGACCGACTTCATGCGCCAAAGTCCAGTTATTGCGAAATTGTAAATTCCGCAATCTTGTCGCCGTGTCCGATGAAACGAAACGGTGAAGCATGGCTTTCGGTAAAGCATGAGTCAAGATTATATGAGTGTCGGCATTTATAAGAGTACACCCGTCCTTTATTCGGTTAAACAACAACGGAGGGACACCCGTTAATTTTGCATAATTTTGAAAAGTATCAAAAATGATATTTTTCTCAAACCTCATCCCCCTAATGTCCGATTCGAACGAGGGCAGACCACACTCCTCACCTTGATTTACTAATATTTCCCGCGCTTTATTTATTACTTTCTGCATTTTGTCTGTTCCTCAAATATACGTCAATAGTATCGCTGAATTGGTTTAAGAGCTTACCCCTGTCTTCATCAGTAAGTCCCGAAATCCTTGTTAAAAGGAGCAATTCGGCGGATTGACCGTCGCTCAAAAGATAATCAATAGGCACTGTAAAATAATTGGAAAGCTTGCGCAACATTTCGGCATCGGGAGTTCTTTTGCCCGTTTCCCACTTGCCGACCGTCCCCTGAGTGACTCCCATTTTCTCCGCCAATTGAATTTGGTTTATGGCTTTGTCAGCTCTCAGCTGTTTTAGTCTTTGCGGCAGCATAAATACCCCCCCTTTTTTTTCCTGCTGTAGGACAGTATAACACACTTCGACAAATATGTCAATAATAAATATGTCAAAAAGGAATAAAAATTTTTAAAAAGGGGTTGACAAGCAATTAAAACTATGTTATTATTCCTTTATGGAATATTCCTCAAAGGAATAATATTTAGTGAATTATAAAGAAAGGGCAGGGGTAAAAGTTTGAAAGTAAATCTGCGTAAATGCGGAAAAAGAAACTTTTAAAGTACATTTGTGTAGAAAGGGCAGGGGTAAAAAAATGAGTAAATCGGCAAAAATCAGGATTCCGAAAGATGTAACGGCACTATGTGAGCAAGTCGCAAAGGGGTACGAAAGGCGCAAAAAGGACTATGAAAACAGGAGGATGGACATAATTTACTCGCACACATCCGGGTTTGAGGGTGCAGTCGGCGGGGCAAGAGGGAACAGTGTATCAGACCCGAGTGCGGCAAAAGCCGAACGGCTTGAAAAACTCGAGGAGAGCCTTGATGCCAAGTTTGTACGCGCAGTGGAGCGGGCGATTATATCGTTAGGGGCAGACGTTGCGCGGGATTCACGCGAGAAATTACGAAAGGCAGTTCTGCTTAACTGTGAAAACGGGCATGAATACCCGTATGAGATTTTGGGGATTGACGAATTTTCAAGAAGAGAATTTTACAGAAGGAGGAAAAGTTTTATCGTAGAAATCGGCGCTGAATTAGGCTTGCTCAACTTTGACAGTTGAAATCGGCAAAAAAATCGGCAAACATGGCAGATTTTTTCTTGACAACCTCTCTGAAATATGATACAATATGAAAATAAGTGTAAAATATTTTAAGAAAGAGAGGGATTTATGTACATCATTTTAATTATAGCGTCGATAATCATTCTTTTGTGTGTCCTTTTAAGCAAGGCTCTGCATCGCTTCGGCGTTCCGTCGCTGTTAATCTTTGTTGTCTTGGGAATGCTTGCGGGAATGGTCATAAGAACGATAATGAGGGGAGGCGGATTCGGCGGAATATTTACAGATGATGCAAGCGTTACGGAGGCGATTCCGGTTGACACAATCGCCTCGTTTGCGTTAGTGTTTATCATGTTTTACGGCGGGTTTGCAACAAAGTGGGAAACGGCAAAACCTGTCGCGCTAAGGGCGGGGATTATGTCATCGCTCGGAACAATTATAACCGCTTTCGGGATTGCCTCGTTTTGCTTTGTTATCTTTAATGTTCCGTTTTTATACGGATTGTTGTTCGGCTCGGTAGTGTCGTCAACCGATGCGGCATCGGTATTTTCGATTCTACGTTCAAGGAAGTTGAACCTTAAAGGTGGGCTTGCGCCTTTGCTCGAGATTGAAAGCGGGAGCAATGACCCGTTTTCGTATATGCTTACGATTATATCAATTACCGCACTCCAAGCACAAGGAAGCGGAATGTCGCTTACCCAACTCATAAAACTCATTTTAATACAAATAACAGCCGCGCTTATAATTGCCGCTTTAGCTTCGGTTTTGGCAGTTTTGCTGCTGAAACGCCTGAATCTGGAGAATACCGGATTTTACCCGATATTAATCTTTGCGATTATTATGATGAGCTTTTCAATTTGCACGTTAGTAAACGGGAACGGGCTTTTGTGCGTATATATCACGGGAATAGTAGTCGGAAACAACAAGTTCAGCCATAAAAAGCACACAGTCCAATTTTTTGACAGCATATCGTGGCTTATGCAGATTGTGCTTTTCTTTATGCTCGGGCTGATTTCACATCCGTCAATGCTTCCCGCGATTGCCGTTGAAGGGACTATATTGTCTGTTTTGCTTATTATTGTGGTACGCCCCGTTGCGACTGCCCTCATTTTGAGCTGGTTTAAAACCCCGATTAAACAGCAGATTTTCGTGTCATGGGTGGGGCTTCGCGGCGCGGCTTCAATCGCTTTTGCCATTATAGCTACCGAGGCACTTGAAGGGAGCTTGCCCTACGACCTGTTCCACCTTGTATTTTATGTGGCACTGTTTTCGGTAATGGTTCAAGGCACGTTAATCCCGTTTGCAGCGAAAAAGCTTGATTTAATCGATGACAGCGATGAAAATGCGGTTATGAAAACTTTTACCGACTATTTCGACGGTGTCAGTACGCAACTATATGAGTATAAAGTCGAAGAGGGTGATACATTTGCGGGGAAATCAATTACCGATGCGAACATTCCTCAAGATATGCTAATCATCATGATTAAACGAAAAAACAAAGTAATAGTCCCTAAGGGAACAACCCAGATTATCAAAAACGATGTCTTAGTCGTAAGCGGGCAGGATTTTAGCTTTTTTACCGACGAAAAGGCTGCATTCGGCTCGGCATAAAAAATTTTTAAATTCAATAAATTACCTATTGACAAACAAAAAAAGATGTGATATACTACATGGTATAATTAGGTTCGGAAAGGGGAAAAACTATGCAATTCAAACATACTGCGGTTGTTAAAAGAGTCACTGCGCTTACGTTATCGTTATGCGTTGCATTAGTTTTTTTGCTTTCGGATAACGTAGGGTTTTCGCTTATTAATCACGAACACGAGCATAGTTGTATCGAAGATTACGGCGATTACCAAGAGAGCAACAAGGAAAACAAGGGAGAACAAGAAGAGGAATGCGATGACATTGCCAAATGCTGTAAAGTATGCTTACATATTAACGGCTTAAAAAAATTCAACTCCAAAGCGGCGGTTTTAGGTGTAGCATCCGCTAACTGTAAAGTTGCGATTACTGCGGCAATTTCAAAGTCGGCATTTCCGAAAACAGTCTTTGCAACACCTGTATCCTTGAAAACACAACTAAATAATTAATATGCCCAAATAAGACTTATGCTCATTCGGGACTTTTTGCCGTGCCGTGGAATGGGGAACTACCCCAACCCTCGGTAGGCGTGGTTTTGTATGTCATTAGGTCTTTTTCCTATGCCTGAAAATAATTAAGAACCTGTCTTCTATAAGCAACGTGCTGATAAAACGAGCGGATTTTTCGTCAGACAAGGCGATTTTTGTGCGAATATCCGTGCATATTTAAGCAAAAATCAACGCGCAGTATGGCGGAAAATCCGCCGTTTTAGCAGTGTGTTTGCTTATGAAGACAGGTTCTAAGACTTCTTACAGCACACTCGTGCAGAAAGGGAATGGGTAAAAAGTTTGAGAATCAATCTTCGAATAAATGGGAAAACGAATTTTTACAGCACACCCGTGCAGAAAGGAAATGGGTAAAAAGTTATGAAAAAAACTCTGCTTGTTATTCTTTCGGTGATTAGCGTGTTTCTTTTAGCGGTCAGCGTGACTGTACTCTTCACATCTTGCAGTCACAGTAATGCGCAACCGCTTGAATCCACAACCGAAGCCACAGAACTCACAACAACAGACTCAACAACCGCTACTCAGCGGACAACTGCCGCATCGGCAACCACCACTAAAAAAGAAACAACCACAGTTGTAACAACAACACTTGCGGCTACAACATCAAAGACTAATAATGCGATACCGGCTAATAATGCACCGGCGGCCGATAATACTCAAGCGGCTAACAACACTCCGCCTCCGCCACAGCCTACCGGCCCGCCACCGACTAACAACACTCCGCCACCGCAGCAACCTACCAACCCGCCACCTCCTCCACCGCAGCCTACCGCTACCGACCCGCCACCTCCTCCTCCGCAACCTACCGACCCTCCTCCACCCCCGCCACAGCCTACCGACCCTCCTCCACCTCCACCGCAACCTACCGACCCGCCGCCTCCTCCTCCGGATGACGGCTGTTGCCCGGATTGCGATTAGAACTCGGTTCTTTGCAACATTCGCACCCACTAAAAAATAACAAATTTTTGAATGTACTATAAAATTAAAATGTAGTACGGAAAATTCAAGCGCGTTTTGCGCAGAAAGAAAATAGGTAAAATAATGAAAATAATCTATGTAAATGGGAAAACGAACTTTTATGGCACATTTGTGCAGAAAGGGAATGGGTAAAATAATGAAAAAAATATTAACTTTAATGCTTTTAACAGCATTCGTACTTTCGGTTTGTCCTTTTGTGAGCTTTGCCGACACAAAAAACGACCAAATCTTATGGATTCTTAACTCGGCACAAGGCAACGGCGAATTCAGCTATAAATTTGAACTCGCACGTACCCAAGCGCAGATTGATGCGGAACAACGCGGTCAAACCGGTATCGTCGAAGGCAAAGACGGGCATATCAGAGTTTTCCACGAAAATCGTACCGACGGTGTACCTAACGGCACATACACCGAAACTACCAACTCCAATGCAATGGCAGTTTTTGCAAGGAATTACAGGCTTCTCACAATTGATACGGCACAGTCATGGTTCATTTTCGAGGGTGACACAATGTGTGGTGTGACAACGACTGATTTCAACGGTAATACTGTTACGAAACAAATCAGTGAACTCAAAAACAGCCTCTCGGGGCTTACTGCCAATGCACCACACTCAAATAAAACTCAGCTTTGGTGGCTGATTGATGCCGCACGAGGCAAAGGCGAGTTTAGTTATGAGTTTGAACTCGCCCCCTCACAAGCGCAGATTGATGCGGGAACTCACGGACAACGCGGTGTAGTCGAAGGCAAAGACGGGAATATAAGAGTTTACCACCTTAACTCAAACGGAACGTACACCGAAACAACCAACTCAAACGCAATGGCAATCTTCGCGCGAAATTACAGATTTCTTACTCAACGTAACCACAATCACAACAATGCAGGTCAGCCCGGACGCATTGAGCCGTCATTCCCCGCGTGGTTGGGATTCGACAACAACGGTGAGGAATTCGGAAACTCAAACTTTGAGCTTTTCCCGTTAGTGAGCCATGCAACTTTGACAGGGGCGGCAAACCCGTATGAAATGAACCTCTTGTCTGCTGACACCGAGCGCGAAAAAGCTATGCTGTTCATCTACGAAGGCGGCACTATGAGTGCAGTTCGCTACTATATGCCAAACGGTGATGCAGTGCTTAAAAAAATCACTAACTTAAAACCCGCGCTTTCGGGGATTGAAGGAATTGCAAACGCAAACCATTCAAATAAAACTCAGCTTTGGTGGATTATTGACTCAGCCCGCGGCAAAGGCGAATTCAGCTTTAGCTTCGAACTTGAGGACGGCACAAAAGGCAGTGTGCAGGGAAAAGACGGCACAGTGAGCACTTACACCGATGACGGCAACGGGACATATAGTGTTGCCCCCGGTTCGGTTGTGGCGACTACATTCGCATCCCGCTTCAAGCTTCTTACTCAATTTAGCCATAATCACAACAACGAAACAACTGCGGGCGAACCCGGTTCACGTCCTTTCCCCGCGCCTCACCCCGAATGGCTGGGATTAACCGATAACGGCGTTGGATTTGCCAACGGAAACTACGAACTCTTCCCGTTGGTAGCCGAGGCAACATTAACAGGTGCGGCAAACCCGTTTGAAATGAATCTCACACCGGAAAGAGCGACTTCCGGCGAGATTGAGCGTACAGGCGATATGTTCTTCGTCTACGACAACGGTGTAATGAGTGCGGCTTGTTTTAACAACACTTATATAAAAATATCGAATTTGAAAAATAGTGTTGAAAGCGCGATTCAGCCTGATTTCATTTTAGGGCGAATCCTCGACAATAACGACGAACCCACAATCTTTGACGTACTTGAAATATTAAAACACATTGTCGGTATGAACGGCGTGATTAAATCCGGCGGACCGGACTCCCGTGCATGGAATGCGGCGTTGATTACGCCTGAGTCGCAAGTGAGCGGTACGCCTACTATATTTGATGTGCTGGAGATTTTGAAGTATATCGTGGGGATGGATAGTTTGGTTGGATAGAATGTGTGTAAAACCCGCTCTTTTGACAGAGCGGGTTTTGATTTTTAGTAAACTAAGCTCACCCATATATTATGCCACCACTGCTCTGTTTCGCCCGGCGTCCTTTGCCTCATACAATGCCTTATCGGCGATGTTTAGCGCGTCTTCGAGGTCATTCGCATTATTTATGTGGGTAATGCCGAAACTTGCCGAAACGCTGAGAGAAATACCGTCATCAAATGACATATTATTGATATTTATCGCACTTCGTATACGTTCTGCATACATTTCTATATTTATCTTGTCTTTGTCATAAATAAATAAAACGAACTCCTCTCCGCCGTAACGAGCAAATAAGTCGCTTTGTCGTATTGATTTTTGCACCCTTTCAACGGCACATTTAAGTACATTGTCGCCTGTTTTGTGACCGTGTGTATCATTCACGCTTTTAAAATGGTCTAAATCAAAAATGATTACATACGCATCACCTTTTACTAATTTTATTTCCTCAAACAGTTCGGAGGCAAGTTTCATAAACTGCCGCCTGTTCATAATCCCCGTAAGCGCGTCAATGTAAGCGATTTCCTCAACTTTCTTTTTCGCGCTCTCGACAGATAGTTTTTCATTATAATAAAGCTCCCGAAGAACACGGTCGGGATTTTCAACCGTAAGATAAACCGCCAAAGTAATCAAAGTTGTACCAAGCCCCGAAACGAGCAACGTCGGAATAAAAAGCTGAACTACCGAAATACAGCTTTCCGACAGCAATGCTATCAGCATAATCCTGCGCTTTTCGGCATCTATTTTCGCCCAATACCGTAAAATATAAAAAATCATAGCCGCAATGTATATGCCTACAACAACATAAACTATGCTTGCACCGACTCCGACAGCATAATTTGTTATATCTGCTTCTGCGTAGCCCAATGGCGCAAAAGTGACGGCGACAATCGACAACGCCGCCGGAATGCCTAATATCACAATCATTTTTTTGCCGCGGTCGTCTCCCAACGCCAATTGCCTGACATAAATGAATGTAAAAAATGTAAAACAGCACAATGCGTAAATAAAGACTATGTGGAAAACCCTATTTAAAAGCGGCGGCACAACATCAAGATTATTAACCGTGTATACCGTAATCATATCGAATATCAATGAAATTACTTGAAAAAGAAGCACAAAACGAAATAATGTATTCGCGAAGTTTGCCGTCCGCTTAATTGTTAAAAACGGGATTGCTATAGCAACTGTAAAACACATACAAGCTAACTGCAACCTAAGAACCATCAATAAATTTAACCCTTCCAAATCTACCTCACAAAAGTTTAATATTTTTATTATGACAGTTTCACTCCGAAAAATCAACCTATTATATTATATAATCGAAATAAAGTTTTTAAAAAATTTTATAATAATCCTCTTGACATTCTCAAAAAAACATGATAAATTATATTAGCAGTCTTGTTACAAGAGTGCTAATATAACTTCAAAACAGAAAGGAATGATTGTATAATGTCAAAAAAAGAGGGGACTCCTTTGAAAGCTTTTAAAGCGGAGTCGAAACGGCTTTTAGAGCTGATGATTAACTCAATTTACACACACAAGGAAATTTTTTTGAGGGAGCTTATTTCAAATGCGTCCGATGCAATGGACAAGCTGTACTATAAGTCTATGAGCGAGAATCTCGGGCTGAGTCGCGGCGAGTTTGAGATAACAATACACCCCGATAAAAAAGAGCGGACTCTCACTATTACCGATAACGGAATTGGTATGACTAAGGACGAATTAGAGAAAAATCTCGGAGTAATCGCACAGTCGGGAACACTTAGGTTTAGGGATGACTTAAACAAGTCCGCTGAAACTCCGGAGGACTTGTCGGTAATCGGGCAATTCGGTGTAGGTTTTTATTCTGCGTTTATGGTTGCAAAAAAAGTCATAGTAAAGTCAAAGCAATACGGCGTCGATGAGGCGTTTATTTGGTCATCCGAGGGCGCGGACGGTTACACTGTCGAGCCGTGTGAACCGGAATCGCACGGGACGAGTATTACACTGTTTATCAAGGAAAATGCCGATGATGAAAGATATGACGAATTCCTTGAGCAATACCGTATTAAGAACTTAATCACCAAGTATTCCGACTATATTCGATACCCGATTAAAATGGAGATGACATCAAGCAAGCTTAAAGAGGAAACGGCAGAATCCGATAACCCGGAATATGAAGACACTGTTGAAGTCAAGACACTTAACAGCATGGTGCCTATTTGGAAGAAAAACAAATCCGAGCTTAAAAATGAGGATTATCACGATTTTTATAAGGCGAAATTCATGGATTACACCGAGCCGCATTCGGTAATCCACGACAAAACCGAGGGCGGAGCTACCTACTCGGCATTAATGTTTATCCCGAAAAAAGCTCCGTTTGACTATTACACTAAGGAATATGAAAAAGGCTTACAGCTTTATTCGAGCGGCGTTATGATAATGGAAAAATGTTCCGACCTCTTGCCCGACCATTTTTCTTTTGTGAGGGGTCTTGTGGACAGCGAGGATTTATCGCTCAACATTTCAAGAGAAATGCTGCAACATGACAGACAGCTAAAAGTAATCGCTAAAAGCATTGAGCGTTCAATCCGCTCAGAGTTAAAGAAGATGCTCCGCTCAGAGCGTGAAAAATACGTTGAGTTTTGGGGTGCGTTCGGAACTCAAGTAAAATTCGGCGTGTATAACGGGTTCGGACAAAACAATGACGCGCTGAAAGATTTGTTAGTGTTTCACTCAAGCTCCGAAAACGCACTCACAACCTTGGACGAATACGTAACGCGCATGAAAGAAAATCAGGAGGCTATTTACTATGCGGCAGGTGACACAATTCAGCGAATTGACTCACTCCCGCAGGTTGAAACACTTAAAGATAAGGGATTTGAAATTTTATACCTCACTGAAAATGTCGATGAATTTTGCCTGCAAATGTTGGCGCAATACGGGAAAGATGACGAGAGTGCAAAACCTTTCAAGTCAATCCAAAGTGCGGATGTTGATGTTGCGGACGAATCCGAAAAAGACGAAATTAAAAAAATCAACGATGATTCCAAAGCACTGTTAGACGTGATGAAAGAGGCATTAGGTGATAAAATCGCCGATGTAAAAGTCTCGAAACGCCTTAAAACTCACCCGGTTTGCCTTACAAGCAGCGGACTGCTGACTACGCAAATGGAAAAGGTATTGAGTGCGATGCCTACCGATAACAAAGCTAAGGCAGACAAAGTTTTGGAAATCAATTCCGGGCATCCCATATTCGAAAAACTGCAATTCCTATACGACAACGACAAGGAAAAGCTCGGAGTTTATGCCGATATTCTGTATAATCAAGCGTTGTTGATTGAGGGAATGCCGGTCGAAAATCCCGCCGAATTTGCACAAAAGATGTGCGGATTAATGATTTAAAGCATCAAAATTCCCGCAAACGAAAATTCGTTTGCGGGAATTCTTCTAACTCACTATCTGACGTTCGCTCCCATCGGGTCTCATTTTATAAAGCACAGTGCTACCTGTTTCGGGGTCTATATCGCCGAAATTGCTGTAATAAATCCAGTTTCCGGCAAGGTTTATGCGTCCGCTGTCATCGCTGTTCAACTTCATTTTGTCTGTGCCGTCGGTGCGGACTCTGTAAATACTCCCGCCGTCGCCGATGTTGCTGTAATACATCCATTCGCCGTCATCGTCAACATTGATATACTCGCCGTCATCGTCGGTGAGCCTTGTTTTGCCCGAACCGTTGACATTTATTTTGAAAATGCCCAACTCGTCATCATTTTCCGTGTCGTCGGCGTTTACATAGTAAATCCAATTGTCGACAATGGTGACATATTCGGTATCACCCTCGATAATCACTTCCCTATCGCTCCCGTCGGTGCGAATCCTGTACATTTCCCAGCCGCTGTCGCTTATATTGCTGTAATATATCAGGTTTCCGACAACTCCGACATACTCGCTTTCATCGTCATTCAGCTTTGTCCGCTCCGTGCCGTCGGTTTTGATTTTATAAATTTTGCCCTCATCATCGCCGTTGCTGTAGTACACCCAGTCGCCGACTACATTGACATACCCGGCATTGTCCGCGGTCAGCTCTGTCCACTCTGTGGAATCTGTCTTGATTTTGTGAATCCCGCCGTACAAACTCGAATAATAAACCCACTCGCCGATAACATTGAGCCACAAAGCGTAGTCGCCGCAAACCAATACTCCGGCAGACACTCTGTCGGCGCGGGTCTTGAAAACCTGAAAGTTTGTCGCAACATAATAAATCCAATTCCCTTGAACTGCCGCCAACCCGTAATTGTTAATATTCCCGCTACTGTTGCCTCTTAGGTTGACATCAAGGCGTACCGCATCGGCATCCGCCGCCTCCCAATCAAGTGTCGGGATTGATGGGTCACGTTCCCCCCTGTCACTGCGTCCGTTTTCGTCATCATTGTTCCTGTCGCAAGCAGACAGGCTTACGAGCATGATTAGTGCCGTCAGCATTGCGATTGTTTTTTTCAGATTAGTCATTTGTTTTTGAGTTCTCCTTTTAAATTATAATAATTGAGTTTTACCAACACAAGCCGCATAAACATTGGTCACGACCCCCAAAATAACCACATTCCGTAAAACGGGACATAATTACGTCTATCACACTGGGCATACCTACTAAATGCTTCAACATCTCCAACACATCAAAAATAATAGGCTTATTTTCAACAGGACGTTCGTCAACAATCAATGCCGCATAAAGCGCGTACCCACATTTGTCAACTGCGCTATCTATTCCCACTATACTCTTAAGGACTTCAAGCACATCTAAGATTGTGAGTTCTTCATTGCCGAGAATGTGACCTGCCTTAAACCTGCCCCCTTCACACATACTGCAATTATCACAGGGGTCGGGTACAAATACAAGAGGTATAATATCATACACAATAAACTCCAGTACCATTCGATACTCCGCCATTGCTCCGAACGGCACATATAAAGTAGCCAAAAGAGGCGCGTTATACACCCAAATGTCAAAAAACTCCACTTGTGGCGGTGCTGAACCTTTAAAAGTCAAAGAAGTCAAGCTTGTGCATTCATAAAACGGTTGCTCCTCTATTCTTGAAACACTTGCGGGGAATATTACCTCTGTCAAACTGCTACTATACGCAAACGCAGACCTGAGTATTTGGGTAACTCCTTCGGGAACTACATATACACTGTCCGTTCTGCCCGGCGGGTATTGAACAAGCCGCATATCATTTCTCTCTGCAATTCCGTAAAACAAAACTCCGTCAATAGAGTAATAATAGCGTTCATTATCGGGGCTGACGTTAATATTAATCAAACTTGTGCAACCGTAAAACGCCGTTCTGGCTACCATGCTGACTTTAGCGGGAATTGATACTTCGGTAAGTGCTACACAATGGGCAAAAGCGCGCCCTATGTGGGTGATGCTGTCGGGGATTGTAACAGACGTTAAATGTTTGCTGTAAGCAAATGCCTCATCAGATATATACGTAACTTCATCGGGAATTGCGTAATGACTGTCAGTTCTGCCCACCGGATACGCCACCAAAAAATGGTTATAATAGACTTGCACATCTATGTCTGATAATACAACATGATTTGACTCTGAGAACAACACGCCGTCAACAGCGTAATAATAACTAAAATCCTTTTCATAATCAAGGTTTTCTCTTTTTTGAGCGGCATTTATCTGAGTAAGGGCAGTGCAACCGCTAAACGCTTCGTACCCTATCCTCGTAACGCTATTCGGGATTGTAATTTCTGTTAAATTTTGGCAAAAAGTAAACGCCCACTCACCTATATACGTCACACTATCGGGGATTATAACCTCGGTTAGGTTATTGCAACTGTTAAACGCGCTTCTCCCTATCCTCGTAACGCTGTTCGGAATTGTAATTTCGGTAATATTTACTTGTGAAAAAGCATAGTCGCCTATCTCGGTAACTTTGTCACCGATTATTATGTTCTTTATGTCGTGAGGACTGACAACATCGTTGCTATAAATAAGTGCGTTTGTCCAAGTGTCTTTCCAAGCTGTCGTACCTTCGTTTGTAGTGACTGTAAGCGTTCCTGTTGAGAAATTATAGTGCCAGCCGTTACCCTGACTATCGGATACTGCCGCCATAACTGTCGGTATAGCCGCAAACACCATTGCAACTATAATAAGAATTGCTAAAAACCTGTTTTTCATAATTACGACCATTCCTTTCTACACAAACGTGCGACCCAATTATTTTTATGGTAATAATTACATTATACACCAAAAATTCAAAAAGTCAATAAAAAATTTTTTATAAAACCCTCACAAGCCAATCAACCTCTCAACCGCCGACAAAACCCCAATCCTACCCGAGGCAAAAGTCATACCCCCCTGTAAAAACACAGTGTAAGGTTCGCGTATCGGCGCGTCCGCACTTAACTCAATCGACGCTCCCGAAGTAAACGCTCCCGCCGCCATAATTACCTTATTATTATAGCCCGGCATATCCCATGGCTCGGGTGCGGCAAAACTGTCAATCGGGCTTCCCGCTTGGATTCCCTCGCAAAAAGCGCGTAGTCGGCTTTCGCATTTAAGGTTGATTGCCGCGATTATATCAGTTCTGCACTCATCGTCAAAGCGCGGAAAACACTCATACCCCAACAGCGACATTAACGCAAGCGCAAACGCAGACGTTTTAAGTGCGGCGGCAACAGTTTCGGGTGCGCGAAAAAGCCCCAAATACATGGCGCGGTTTTGGTTAAGGCTGCACCCGGCTTCCGAACCGATTCCGGGTACGGTAAGGCGGCAGGCACACAGCTCGACTAAGTCATCGTTGCCCGCAATGTAGCCGCCTGTTTCGGCTATTCCGCCGCCGGGGTTTTTAATAAGACTTCCCACTATTAAATCCGCGCCGACTGATACAGGCTCAGTCTTTTCGCAAAACTCGCCGTAGCAGTTATCAACCATAACAATTGCGGAAGGATTTACCCCCTTGACCGTTGTCACAATTTCGCCGATTTGGCGGACAGTCAGCGGTTTTCGCAGGGAGTATCCCCTTGAACGCTGAACAAACACCGCTTTAACCCTTGAATCGGCACACTCCCGCCGAATTGCGGGAAAATCGGGTTCAAAGTCAGGGAGAAGCTCAACTTGGCTGTATTCTATGCTGTATTCTTTCAGAGAGCCGCCTGTGTCACCGCTAATCACACCATGCAGTGTATCATAAGGTTTACCCGTTACCGAGACAAGCCTGTCCCCCGCCCGCAATACGCCGAAAAGCGCAACGGTAATCGCATGAGTTCCGTTAATAAAGTTGTGGCGGACTAACGCGCTTTTTGCCCCCAATGATTCGGCAAATACTTTGTCAAGGGTATCCCTCCCCTCATCACTATAGCCGTAACCGTTGCTCCCCCGCAGATGGTGCTCGGATACGCGGTTGTTAATGAACGCGCTTAATACTTTTTCGCCGTTGTGCCGCGCAATTTCGTCAAAACGCTTGAAGACAGCGGAACACATTTCCTCAGCTTGATTCGCTTTTTTAATTAACTTGTCGTTAAATTTCATAAATAATTCCTCCGATTTTGTCTAATAATATATTATGTATTATAATATTAAAAAGACCGATTGTCAACCGCCGGAAAGGGCATGGTCATAAGTTTGAAAATAAATCTACGTAAATGGGAAAACGAATTCTTATGGCACATTTGTGCAGAAAGGGCATGGTCATAAGTTTGAAAACAAATCTACGTAAATGGGAAAACGAATTTTTATGGCACATTTGTGCAGAAAGGGCATGGTCATAAGTTTGAAAACAAATCTACGTAAATGGGAAAACGAATTTTTATGGAACATTTGTGCAGAAAGGGCATGGGTAAAAAAATGAAAAAAAAGATGATTTTTATATCGATTTCGGTTGCGGTTGCAGTCATTGCCGTAGCGGCTTATAAACTCTTCAATCCGCCCGTTGACAGTGTACCGTTGCAGAAACTTCAAGAGGAAATGTTCCTTTACGACAACTGGGCTGTCTTCCAAAAAAGCACCGGCAGCCCTGTTATGGATGAGCGAGTTGCCGTTTATGCCGACAAAATGCTGGAGGAAGCGCGAAACAGCGGAATCGGGTTCAGCGAAGCTTCCCGCTATGACTTGGGCATAGTTTTAGTGGACTTTGACGACGATGAGTCGGGCGAGTGGTTCAGGCGCAACTCATGGCGATTTGGTTTTAATTATCAAGGTGAGCGGGATATGCAGGATAATGAGGCGGATTTCCGCTTTGTAGGCGTGTTCCCCGCCGAGCAAATGTATTACTCGGGCGTAAAGCCGGACGAGTATGCTGAGTTCCTTTCTTATCACGCTTTTATATAAATAAAAAATTTTTTTATTTTTTTTAAAAAAAGTATTGACAAAACGATTTTTACTGTGTATAATCTATAAAGTCAGGCAAATACAAATTGCGGATCTAGCTCATCCGGTAGAGCGCCACCTTGCCAAGGTGGAGGTAGCGAGTTCGAGCCTCGTGATCCGCTTATTGAAAGTAAGGGTGTAACACCCCGCTCCTCCGGGGCGGCACTCTCGCCCGTAGGCGAGGGGTGCAAGGCTTGCCTTGCGGTGTTACCTTACATTGCTTTTAACCCCGCTTAATCGAAAGGATTAAGCGGGGTTCTTAATTACTCCCAAACCAAAATCTCGCGTTCAAGCGTAACTCCGGTCTTTCTGTAAACCTCATTTTTAACAATGTCAATAAGCCTTACTACATCGTCGAACGATGCTCCGCCTTTATTAATCACAAAGCCGGAGTGTTTCTCGCTGACTTCCGCGCCTCCGACAGCCGCGCCTTTCAAGCCGCAGTCTTGTATAAGTTTCGCGGCGAAATGCCGGAGAGGCCTCTTAAAAGGGCTTCCCGCACTGTGGAACTCTAACGCCTGTTTATCCCGGCGGGCGGGGGGAATTTCATCCAC
>Ga0099364_10001000_pt1 | contig 47581 bp, 34 predicted proteins | sample TergutTh196P3_FD_73070 | JGI IMG/M metagenome (GOLD analysis project Ga0099364, IMG submission 73070) | Microcerotermes parvus P3 segment gut microbial communities from Pointe-Noire, Republic of the Congo - Th196 P3 | ecosystem: Host-associated > Arthropoda: Insects > Digestive system > Gut ...
AAATCCCAGAAAAATGTCCCTTCAGAACTTAAGAAAAAACTCCCTTCAGAACTTGAGAAAAAAGTTCCTTCAGAATTTGAGAAAAATTTCCTTTCAGAACTTGAGAAAAAAGTGCTTGACTTTCTCAAACGACAAACCTTGCTCGACTGTTCGAAGTAGGGGCGCGCATTGCGCGTCCGCCGTACGGTGGTTGTAAACCATTACCATCGCTAAACAGAACACGCAACAAAGGGGCGGACACATAGGTCTACCCCATAGGTCCGCCCCCTGTTATGTCAAGAACAGATTTTATCTCTAATCAAATAACCGGCGTTGTGCCGTCGTTGCTGGGAGCGGCGGGAGACAACCTGCGGTCTTCGCCGATTCCCCATTGCTGCCCTGTGGCGGCTCTGCTGAACGTGTTGCCCGTTACAGCTACGCCAGTAAAATCAATGCCATTGGGTGAATAAACAAAACCAATGACGCCGCCCGTAGATAAATCTACTCCGCCGTTGTTGATACTGCCAGTTAGTACACTATTGTTCGAAACAACGCCGCAGTTTACTCCAGCGATTCCGCCAGCAATCGAGCCAATAAGACTGCCTCTGAAATCGCAGCTTGTCACCGTTCCTTTATTATCGCCTACGATACCGCCGCAATAATTGGGGTAAATTAAATCCCATTCAAGACTGGGAGCGGAAGTGATACTTCCACTAACAATACAATTCTCTACCGTACCATAGTTAGTTGCTACGACGCCACCGGCGCCGCGAGCTTTGGGTCAGGCAGGGCAGATAATTATTTCCGCTTCCCTTAAAGTAAAGTTCTTAATAGTTCCGCCAGCTGCAAGAGTTCCAAATAAGCCTACTCCTGATCCGGAACTTTCTATCCTGATGTTCGATATTGAATGCCCGCCGCCGTCAAAAACTCCTTCAAAATAATCAATCGTCGCCCAATCGGTTCCGGCGAGGTCTATATTGCTTGTAAGAGTTATTGTCTGACCGGCAAAAGACGTTGTACCATTTATGCTAAGAGCAGCAATAGCGGCGAACTCTTCCGCAGTAGAGATAGTAAAGTTCGTACCCGATGCGCTCCACCACGAAATATCCGCCAAGTCGGACCAATAGGTAGGCGGGGGACCGCTTACAGTCCAGGAGGGATATGGCCAATCGTCCAGACCACCAAAATCGTATACATTCGTATATCCCAAACCCACAAGGTCGCGCGCCGCTATTTCGCTTCGGACGCCGGCTTTGCAATATACGTAAATATATTGAGCCTTGTTTGGAAGCTCGGTCGCCGCGCGAGCTCCGACTTCAGTATAGGGTATCAGCATCGCTTCTTGCCCATTATTTGGATTTCTAATATGCTTTTCATCGTATTCATAATCCCAGCGGACGTCCAGAATAATATAACCCGACGTTTGCGACATCATTATCAGCGCTTCCGGTTGAGTGATTTTGTGATAGATTGCATTTGACGGCGAATCGCGCGTCACAGTCACAGTGTAAGTCGTAGAACCGGTGGAATTACTCGCAATTATGGTAATAGTATTGGACCCCACGTTCAGGTTTATCGCCCCGCTCGCGCTTCCGCTTGGCACATTCGTACCATTCACCGTAATTGACGCGTTCGCGGACATTGTCGTAGGCGTTACGTTTATCGAGCCCACAGAATTCGCTGCGCTTGCTGTGTACTGCAGGGTCGCGGCGCTGAACGCCGGCGTTAATGTACCGGCTGATAGCTGGAGATTCGACAATGTCGCAATCGGATCCGGCGCGACATTTGCCCGCGTCGCCGTTACCGTATATGTCGTCGATCCGGATGAATTGCTCACTACTATAGTTATAGTGTTAGAACCTACGTTCAGGTTAACAGTCATGCTCCCGACGGTTACAGTCGTACCATTTATCGTAATCGACGCGTTCGCGGATGTCGTCGTTGGCGTTACGGTTACCGAGGTTATAGAATTCGCTACGCTTACCGTATACTGCAGGGTCGCAGCGTTGAAGACCGGAGTTAGCGTACCGGTTGAAAGTTGGAGATTTGACAAAGTCGGAATCGGATCCGGCGTCGGAATAAAGCTTTCCCGCGTTACCGTCGCCGTATATGTCGTCGATCCGGCGGAATTACTCACTACTATAGTTATAACGTTAGACCCCACGTTCAGATTTATCGCTCCGCTCGCGCTCCCGCTTGCGACATTTGCGCCGTTTACTGTAATCGTTGCAGTTGCGGTCGTAGTTGGCGTTACGGTTACCGAGGTCACGGAATTCACAACGTTTGCTGTGTACTGCAGGGTCGTGGCGCTGAACGTCGGCGATAATACACCTGCTGATAGCTGGAGATTCGACAAAGTCGGAATCGGGTCCGGCGTAACGCTTTCCCGCGTCACCATCACCGTATAAGTCGTCGATCCGGTGGAATTGCTCACTACTATAGTTATGACGTTAGATCCCACGTTCAGGTTTACAGTAATGCCGCCACCGGTTAAATTCGCGCCATTTACAGTAATCGTCGCGTTTGCGCTCGTTGCCGGCGTTACGGTTATCGAATCAACACTATTCGCAACGCTTGCCGTGTACTGAAGCGTTGCCGGGCTGAAGGCGGGGCTTAGCGTGACGGATGACAGTTGAAGACCCGATAGCCTAAGCGGCGCAGAAGGCGAGTTTCCACCGCCTCCGCCTCCACATCCGCCGACTATAGTAAGGTACATAAACATTATAATCATCAAAAAAATCTTAAAATCTCTTCTCTTATGCATAATAACACCTCCTTAAAAAAGAATTATCAATATTGATAAATCATAATCAAGGCTATTTGAAATCGTTATTTAACGCTTATCAAATGCGGTAAATCTAAAATCTATTCACGTTTTTAAATAGCCTTGACGACAATTAATATGTTCGAACGTCTCAATAAGCGAGACGTTCGTACGCTTATTATTTTCTCTTTCTTACTACAAACGGCGCCGCCATAGCAAGCGCAAGCAGCCCTAATCCAACGCTGCATCCGCTGCCGCCGCCACCGCCGCCGCTTACGGTCAGATCTTCGGAGACCTTAAATCTTGCTCTGACTATTTCACTAAACATTGAGCCTGCTCCGTTTCTGCCGGTTACAAGAATCACGTCTAAATAGTCCCCAGCCGCAAGCCCGTCTTTCGGCACGATGGTAAACGTTGCCGTATCGCCAACAGCGGATAGGTTTGCTGTCGACAGTGCGCCAATATCGAAGTTTGTCGCTGTCGGTTGAGTCAGCGTGACAGCTCCCGTGCCGTCGTTGTATACAGTTACTACCTGCCCATTCTGCGGTTCATACGAAGCAATAGCTGCGCCGAAGTCAAGCGCATACTCAGAAACGCTTATCGCAAATGTTTCCGGCGGTTGAGGGGGCACAATTGCAGGGGTAACCGTAAATGTAGCTACGACAAAGCTGCTTGTTCCGCCGCTTCCTGTTATATTAATTCTTTCAACATAGGTTGCGGGCGCGAGACCTGCTTTCGGTCGGACGGTAAACGTTGCGGTTCCGCCAGCCGCAAGATTTATGGTCGACAGCGCGCCTATATCAAAGTTTGTCGATGTCGGCTGAGTCAGCGTAATGGCGCCCGTACCATTGTTTGATATCGTTGCGGTCTGCGCTGCAGGCTGAGTATATGGCTCTTGAAGGGTAGAGAAGTCAAAAACAATCGGCGCAACGCTTAAAATGTAGTCTTCAGGAGCTACCACAAAGAACGCTACAACGGCGCTGGACGCTCCTCCGCTTCCTGTTATGTCAATAGTTTCAACATATGTATCAGCCGAAAGACCCGCTTTTGGACGGACGGTAAACGTTGCGGTTCCGCCAACGGCAAGATTTGTGGTCGACAAGGTTCCAATATCGAAGTCTGTAGCTGTCGGCTGATTCAGTGTGACTGCGCCCGTGCCGTTATTTGTTATCGTTACGATTTGCGCGGCAGGCGGAGTATACGACGGCGCCTGTGCGGCGGGGAACACTATATCAAGCTGTGAGGCGCCTATTATATATTCTGCGGGGACAACTGAAAAATTAGCGTCGACTATCATGCTTACGTTTGTTCCGGTTATTACGATCGCCTCGCTATAGTTACCTGCCGGGAGACCGGGCTTCGGGCTGATATCTATTGATATTGTCTGCCCGGGTTCGATGACTGTCTTTGCCAGTTTCTCTACGTCAAAGTACAACGCAGTCGGCTGATTCAGCATTACAAATGACGTGCCGAAGTTGGTTAAAGCTACCGTCTGCGCTTCCGGCGATGTGTACGAAGTATCCAGTACTACGGATTCAAACGGCGGAAGGGTTGTACCGATAATTCCGTAATCGACAGGTCCGTCGGTGATATTAAGCACCGTCATGCCCGCGAAAAATTCAGCTGGCGCACTCGTGGTTTGTCCGCCGAGGACAAATTGGTAGAGACCCGGGTTTCCGCCGGCGCCAACGCCGGAGCTGCCCGTTAAGGTAGCCTTGGGTATCGTGAACTTCCACTTGCCGCCGCCAAGGGCTTGAAGACTACCAGACGTGATGTTCGCGGCGTTGGGCGCCGTGACGCTGCCAAGGGTGAATCTCAGGTTGGTTGCGCTGGGAGTCTTGCCTATCGGCAGTTCAAAGACTATGTCCACTTGGGTTTGCAAAGTATCGGTACGGTCTATATAATCCGCTGTTGAGTATACGGGAATGCCGAAGAGCGGTTCGCTATCCTTGTAATCTTCCTGCATTTCAAGGGCTTTGTCGCTGGCGTTCCGGTCAAAAGCAGCCAATGCTTCCACAGTCGGGTTTCCGGCTATGAGGGCATTATTAGCCGCAAACATGTCGAACAGGTAGTTTTTGTTAAGATCAAAAACCGAGTTGTAATGCTGGCTGTATACCATATCCATCATATACTGGAAACTGCGGATTTTATCTTGTTTATTGTTCCTGAAAAGTTTATGATCACGAAGGTTTACAGTATGGTTCGCAAGCCTGTACGCAGCTTCCGCCGCAGTAAACTGAACCGCGTCCGGGACCATGTTCTCTATATTTGCGCCGTATGCAAGAGGATGTAGCGGAATGTACGGCAACGTGCAGGGATGCCCAAAGGCTGTCCACATCGTGGTGAGCGCCAGGTTCTCATGGAATTGAATGATTTTGGACTCGATCGTGGCGGTGGCGCATACGCGCTGCCCCGCGTTGTGGGGGTTGCCGCTGAATGGTCTGCCGGTATCCCACGCAGTACCCTCATAGTGAGAGGTATGAGTCATAAAAATCTGTTCGATGGTGGCCTTTCCGGTTATCCTTTGAGAAAATTTGAAAGGTCTTGCCGCGTGCCAAGTGGCTGCTACCATATCATCGCTAAGCGGCGTTCCAAAGTATTGATACTCGGCGATTGCCTGACGACGGGTGTTGCCGGTGCCTAATGCGCCACTGCGGAAAATAGAACGAAAATTAAAATCGGCGTCGGCGGAAGCGGGCGGGAAGCGAGAGGCGAAATTCGTTCTGGTGTAGGTAAGCAGATCAGATCGATATAGGACGTCGGAATTTGCCAGACCGTATGGACCAAATGGGGCGTATTCGTCCGGATGGTCAATCGTGTAGTGGTTTGGCATAACCGCGACATGGTCGTCCGGTACGCGGGTTGCGACATATTGTTGACCCCTGGAAACGTGAACCAGCCATACCTCTCTGTAGTCGCCAATGGTGTAGGTTCTGCCGGAGTCGGAGTAGCCCCAATCGTTAAGTAACTGAGTGACTATTTCGACGGCGTGCCTTGAGCTTGTGGCGCGTTCGGACACGGCTCGGCGAAGGTTATACCAAATACCGCCATTAACAACTGTCGCTAAAGCGGTGGTTACGTTTGAACTGCACTGGTTGCTCATGATGGAAACGCCATGTTCATTCAACATGCCGCACGCAGAATTGGCGCCGGCGCCAAAAGCGCTTTTAACCTCTCCATAGTAGAAACCTTTGGTCGCCGCAACCTGTGGGATGTTTTGAGCCTGGCTGGCAACGGCAGGCAATACATCATCCGAAGGATCGGCATTCGTGAGCCAGTCGTCTCTCGCTGGAACCCAATAGTGCATTACCACATCGGTAGCGCTGTCGTCTTCGTTGTGGATGACCATCGCATATCCCGTGGGAGACGCATCCTTTCCTATTCCTACGCAAAAACATGCAACTGCCGAAGTAGTTGGCATGAACAGCGACAGGACAATAAAAACTAAAATAAACTTTCTCATTTTATTTCCTCCTAAGTTATTTTTTAATTATTGCTTCTTTCTCTTTCTGTATAAAAACAGTCCGCTGAATCCGTTTTCTCAATCAACTTCCTTTCTATTTCTTATTTGAACTATTTCAGAAAAGAATATATTACTCTTTATACTCCCGCTCTATTCCATATTGAATCTTATCATAATGAAATATGTTCGTCCATAACGTTTTCAAATATAATAAATTTTTGTTTCATAAGATACAAAATAATAAACAGATTTTTATTATTCTTTTGGTAATTTGTTTGTTGAATTGTTCTGTTAAGGATGGTTGTGGTTAATAAGCGGACGGGTTGCCAAGGGGAATCGTTCCGGTTAATGAAAACGGGCGGCAGAATGCCGCCCCTACGGTTCTGATAAAGGTTTTATGGTTGACCGAGGGCGGTCGTCCCTACGATGTTTATGTAATAAATTGTGAATTGTAAATTATAAAACGGGCGGATTGTCAAAGGGAATCGTTCCGGTTATTAGAAAACGGGCGGCAGAATGCCGCCCCTACGGTTCTGATAAAGGTTTTATGGTTATTTATGGGCGCGCCTGCGCGCGAATGGCGCAACGCCCAGAAGGATGAACGCGAAGTATCCAAATGCGTTGCAGCCGCCGCTTCCGCCTTCAGCCTGATTTCTTTTGTCAGAGTCATCAGATTGAGTTTTGTAAACTATTGCAAGCGGATCAATTACAACGCCGTTTACAGTTTTATCAAGGTCGTATTTTCCTCCATCTCTGATAAATATGACCAAATCATAAGAAGCGTTTGAATTTATATAGCCGGTGTATGGCGTTTCGCTTCCTTTTGCTAATAGCGTAACCCTGCCGTCGCCATAATCAGCTTCCGCGCCGACGTATTCCAGAAATTCTCCAACGCTTCCCGATAATACCTTCAAAAGCATTAAATTTCTTGGATAGTTGGCGTTAAGCTGCGCTCCGTTTACCGGGATTTTAACAGCGGCCACTCCACTGTTCAACGCTGTGGCTTCAAACAACGGAAGAGAAACAACTCCATGTTCGGAATCGTTGGTTCTAAACTGCTTTCTTGCAATCGCCTCAATTATCGACTTCTTTACGACAACTTTTCCTCCCGATATTTCAAGATCGGCTGCATTTATACCAACCATCTTTGAGGCTGCATCGTCCAAATTTGAAGAATATTGAGGATCGCTATACATCAGGTTAGGTTTACGGTTCAAAACCATAACGGCGCACGAGTCCGAGGATCCGCTATTATTTGTACTTACCGAGATTATTGCCGTTCCCGCGTTCACTCCCGTTACTACGCCGGAAGCGTTTACGGTCGCTACTGATGTATTATTACTTTTCCATATCAAAGTTTGGCTCGATGAGCTTACTTGCGTTATTGTCGCAACAAGAGTTTGTTTTTCTCCGACAACTATCGACAAAGACTTAGGGTGAACCGTTACCGAGTTCATCATAGCGTTTATTACAATACTCAAAGGTTTAGTAGCGCTGCCATAAGCGTTCGCCGCTTTAACCGTGAAGTTAAACGTCCCTGCCGTCGTTGGCGCGCCATAAATCAATCCGTCGCTGTTTAAGCTTAAGCCGTTCGGAAGATTACCGCTCTCAATTGCCCAGATTATCGGCGCCGTTCCGCCAGCGACAAGCGTTTGGCTATAAGCTACGCCTATTGTACCCCCCGGAAGAGTGGATGTATTTATATTTGGTTCTTCAGAAGATCTATTATTCGTTCCAACTCTGAACGCCACAGTTACGCGCCCATCCGGCGTGTTTTGACCGGTCACGTTTGGGGTAATATCGCTGACCGATGCGCCAGACGCTATATTCTGCGTCCTTGCAGTTACACTGCCGTACAAATTACTGCTGGGGTCACTTGAAGCGTCGAATCTGTTTTTTGACCCATAAAAAAGATCATCGACGCTCATTACCGTAGAGTTTCTTTGCAAATGCTGCTGACTACCGTGAGCTTCCTCTATGTCAATGAATGGATGCGTTTCCCAGTCAGTATTAAGACCAAGATGCCATGTACTCTGCGGCGCTTTTTCCTCGTCTATATGGTATATCATAAGACCGCCGTGCGGATTGCTCCAGGAATTTATCCTCCTCTGAGTTCCGCGATCGTATCCCACGTTCCCCCGAGGCTGCAGCAGAAAATATTGTTTTGGAAACGCTGTTTCTAACTTTATGAACTGCGAAGCGCCGGTAAGCGAAAATTGCTGCGCTGTTGCAAGGTTTGTGGCGCTTACTGTCGCTGTAGGGGGAATAAGGGTGGACAAATGGTACGCGTCCAGACACGTCGGAGTTGAGCCGCTGGGTTCGCCAGACAACGATCCCCAGGTACCCATGCCCATCACCGACCAATAATCAGCTATTCCTCTGGTCCTGTTATCGCCTATATTGTATAAATCAAAGAAGCCGAACGAATGATGTCCAAGCTCGTGGACAGCTATTCCAGCGGTAAAAGGAAGAGGATTGGCGCCTTTTGTTTGGAAAGCGCCGAAAGCGCAATAAGATGTTACTGAAATATTATCAAAAGTTCCAAGACCTCCGCCATAAGAGGCGTGTCCCCATATTCCCGGTTCGCCGCCGTTAGACGATTCATACCCATGAATTATAAACATGATCGAGAGTTCTTCGCTGCTTAAATTTCTTCCTTCGCTAAAATCCCGAAAATTAATAAACGACGCTGCCTTTGCCAATGCAGGCGTAACGACGTCTGTTCTAAAACCTGGAAAGTTATCTTTCCAGTTTTTGTGAGAACCGGGTATGGTCACTCTGATTATCCCATCGTCTTTGGCGCCTTCCGCCTCTTTGGCAGGGATGAATTTCACCCCTCCGTCCGTGACATTCTTATAATAGTGGGCGACCGAACCCTGACGAACTTCGCTAAAAACGAGGTTGAACAACTCCGTATTCGAAAGCGCTTTTTGTTGTAATTCTGAAATATTGCTTTCATTTTCAAATCTCACATAAATAACAAGAAGATTGCGCTCCACCGGCAATGAAGATGGGGATTTAGCCGACTCCGTATCCCGCGATAGTTTTTCGCTGCGCCATTTCCTCCATGTCGCATCGCGTTCTTCCATTTGTTTCCCCGCATATTCCAAAAGATACTTTGGAACGGCGGTCTTAAGCGGCTGCATTTCGCTTTCGCCGAACGGGCTTGCATACGCGTTAAGATAACTTCCTATTGGTTTTCTGTTCGTCGGAACTACATAACCATTGAATTTTCCGGCGTTTTCACCGGAAGCCGCTTCAAGCGAAGACATGTTTTTCAAGAATTCGCTCTCGCTAATCCAATCAGCATAACAAAGCTCTTCGTCGTCACCGAAGGCCAGCAGGTTTCCGTTGGCGTCAACCATGTAGTTAAGAAATTCGTCTCCTACCACCTGATAGCTGACTACACTGCCATTATTCTGCATATGTGTCCTTACTCCAGGCATTGCCGGGACACCTTCCGCGATAATCGCGCCATTGAAAACACCTGCAAAAATAATAGCGAACGCAATAAAGCTCATCAAAAATCTATAATTCCTGATACGCCTCATCAATGTAATCAACCCCTTTTTAATATGGATTAGCATTTCTTGCTAAACTTTTAGCAAACAAGAGCTTTACATTGCGATCGCTTGGCATAATTTAATTCTCACATTGCGTCTTCAATGTGCCTTTTAGTGATCTTATTTATAATCGGTGGACTTGTGAGCAATATTGATCACGAGTGTATTTTTCGATATCTTTAATATAAAATAAATTTCAGTTTATTTTTCTAAGTTGTATAATGTAAATTTCAGATAAAATATTGCATGTTTTATTATTTATTAGAAATGAGTTAAAATGGTATTTAAGTTTTTTAGTTCAATTATTCTTTGGAAAAGGGAGTGGTTTTATGCGCAAGGCTTTAAGTATTTTGTTGGTGTTGCTGTTCGTTACGTTTGTTTTCGGAACAGCGGCGTACGCTATTGATGATAGGCTCAACCGTGTATTAGACGTTCAGGTGGAATTAATGAGCGAGGATATCATTGATGGCATAATGGGTGGTTTAAGGATTTGGAGCGAGAGTTGGCCAGAATACCCTGAAGAACTGAAGGGCAGTACTTCCGCCGATTTCCCCAGCCAAGGCATCAGAGATATGTTGCAATACTGCCTTGATATTGTTTCAACAGACCCAGACATTGGCGACCCCAATATTTGGCGCGTGGCAAGCATGGACGGAAAGATCGGCTGGATTGAGTATGGTCCGGTTAGTGCGCCGGAGATGGTTATGTCGCTTGGTCACATTGATACGGTTGGAACAGGCGATACTGGCGAGTGGTTAGTTCCGGGTCTATGGGATAATCCGGTAAGAAGCGCCGATGGCAGGATCTACGCTCGCGGAACTACCGACGATAAGGGGCCTACAGTCGCTTCGATATATGCCCTCAAGATACTGAAAGATCTTGGAATACCGGTAAATCGTCGTATCCGCGTCATGTTCGGCACGGACGAGGAACGCCCCTACTGGTATGGGATTAATTACTACAAGGACAACACCGGCGAGACGCCCGTATACGGCATATCGCCGGACGGCGGAATTACCCTGCACGAAAAGGGAATAATGAACGCATGGCCGACAGTTTCGTTTGACGAGACCAATACTGATATTTACGTTGTAAGCGTCGACACACAGGGCGTTGCTTATAACGCCATAACGGATTCCGTTATCGCGCTTATTCAGGTTGATACCAGCAGCAGAGATGTAGTAATGACGGACTTAATAGCGTCAATTGACGCTTCGCCCATGTTGAGCAAAGACGCTCAAGTCAACATGAGCGTTACGCCGCTTGATGACGGGACAGACAGGCTTATCTGCATAATATCCAAAGCTCTTCCGGGTCACGGAATGGGGCCTACGGGTATAAACGCTTACACGCGCCTGATGAAAGTTTTCACAATGTTCGAATGCGGCGCCGATTTTGAGATAGTAGCCGGCAACACCCTCAAAGCGGTTGACGCGGATACGCATATGTCAATTGCTACGGGGCCGAGAAGCAGGGATCATGAAACCGGCGGACAATCTCTGGGGCTATACTATACTGAAAGTATATTTGGCGCAACCTCCGACACCACGGTAAATATCGGATTAGCCGACTGGAAACGCGATCCGGTAACAGGCTACACAAGAGCGTCATTCACGTATAACATCCGCTTCGCTCAACATTCCGTCAGCGGAGATGAAGGCGCCGGAAACTGGATGTTGGCACAGTTCCGAAGAGCTATTAGCGGCGATGATTTTGTGAATTTTGACCCTATCGCAACTGTCACGGAAGGTCCGACGCTAGGATTTATACCAAACAATATGCTGGCGTTCCCGCCAATGATGCTTGACCCTGAGGGTTGGAGAGTTGAGAGCATTCGCCGCGTCGGAAGAATGACGAACGCAACCGGACGGGAGCCTAATGTCGGCGCGAATTCGGGCGGCGGCACTTACGCAAAAGCGTTTATCAACAGGCTTTTCGGCATGGGAACATTCTCTGGCGGCGGCGGACATGGATACAATGAGTATCTGACCATTACTTCCATCTGGCCCGCAACTAGGCTCATGGCAGCCGCTTTTATTGAAATGGCGGCGGCGGATAATTTTGCCTGGGATATTCTTGGTCCGGCTGTCAATCAATTCACAAAGACGCCTGGCGCTAACCTTACGGATTTGATGGCGCCTGTAGCAAGCTTTGACGCAGCGGTAACTCAGTTAGGCGCCTTTGGAATAAACAGCCTCGACGTTAAAACGCTTAGAAACCTTACGATAACGGCGTTTGACGTTTCAGCGGACAATAAAGCGTCATTTGTTGTATATACCAATGATAACCCTCTTAATTACGCGTTGTTTGCAAGAGATGCGTCAACGGGCGACTGGAAACCTTTCCGATTCGCAACGTCTTCTCGCACTGTTAAAGACCTTGACAGCACGGGGGCGCCAATAACAGTTTCTTTGGACTGCGTAATTGCTCAAGTTGACGCTACGGGAAGCACAAACGCGTCGACTGTTGCGGGACAATACGCCACTCAATACGCTATCGCAAGAGGCGCGAGCCAGATATACTTCCCTTTAACCGCTATAACCATGGGTTCGAATCAAGTTACAATCAGCGAAAGCGGAACGAGTCAGCTTACGGTGGCATATACGCCTACCAACGCTACGAATAAGTATTTAACGTGGAGCAGCAACAACCCATCGGTAGCAACGGTAAGCGATACCGGTCTCGTAACGGGCGTGGCGGCGGGAACTGCTACAATAACCGCTACGTCAGAAGAGAACCCTCTTTACATCTCTACCTGCACTGTAACCGTACATAATCCTGTGACGGGAGTAACAGTGAGCCCAGTATCGACAACGATAGTGGTAGACGACGTTATCACGCTCACCTGTACAGTCAGCCCATCGAACGCTACTGACCCGAGCGTGACGTGGATCAGCAGCAATCCGGCGGTAGCAACTGTAAGCCCGGCGGGAGTGGTAACGGCGTTAAGCGCGGGGACTACCGTTATAACGGTAACAACAACTGAAGGTCCTTTCTCGGACAATTGCAATGTAACCGTTCAAAAACATCCTACTGTGCCAGTCACCCCGACATATCCATCAAGCGTAAGCGGCGTTTCGACTAGTACCGGCATCGCCACAAACGACCTTGAGGCGGTGAACAGCGAGGTTAAGCTAACGAAGAGAATGGCGGAATCAATAGCTAAAACGTTGCTTGCCGTAGATCGTACGAATACAAATATCCTGCCGATATTTGAGGGAACTGTAGCGCCGGTTGGACGCGTTGCGGAATTAACGTTTACAATGACAGGTGAAGAGCTGTTAGCAGCGTTCCCTAACGAGATATCCCTGATAGGCCTGGTCTCGGGCGACGAAGGGGAACTCTTTGATTACACAGGCGCCGCAGCAAATCTTGACGGCGGAGTCTTCACGCTGCTCTTTGGAGGCGCGGTTCACAACGGACCGATTGATCCGGCCGCGACCTATCAATTAGTAGTGTTCATAGAAGACGGCGGTATTTTTGACCTTGACGGAGTTGCAGACGGACAGGTTGTAGCCGCGATATTCCTGGCTTCCGAAAGGCAAGGAGGAAGCGGCGGCGGCGGATGCGACGCAGGTTACGCGTATCTCGCGCTATTCATTCTGGGATCCGCTCCGTTTGTTCTTAGAAAGAGAAAGTAAAGACAAGGATTAATGGCTAGCGTTTAAAAACGTTATTGATCTTTAATCCGAAAAAATCTCCTTTATGGCGAGGGCGCCATAAAGGAGATTTTTTACCCACCCAAGTATCGAGCAACTGCAGCTTCTTCAATAGCGGCTTCTTCCGCCTCGCGGCTAATTTTATCAACCTTGATAAAACCTTCATAATCAAGCAGGCTTTTTGGTTTCCGCATAACAATTTCGTCATTTCTAACTTCAAAAAAAGCCGTATCGCCGGTATTAGCTGCTATTGGCATGATCATCTCTCCTATGCTAATAATGTAAGAATATTATTTCGTTCTTACTACATAGTAATAATCTTACGATAAATGTCAAAGGTTTTTCGTGTATATTAAAACAGGGCAAGGGCATATAGGGGATGGTCCAACATGGGGTCAATTCTCTAATAACACCCGTACATTTCCATATATTAATGGCAATGGTTAACAACAACGGGCGGCATTGAATGCCGCCACTACCGCTTTTATTAAGCATAGTCATCGATAAATGGCGTTGTATGTTTGGTATTCCTACCATCTGTTGTTATTATCCTCGACCATTGCCCAATAGAACCGTAGGGGCAACCCGCCGCGGTTGACCTAAATTCGGGCTGCTCATAAAATTTCAGGTTAAAGGGCGCGCAATGCGCGCCCCTACCTCTCAGATCCGCAAGGTTGTGTTATGCGGATAACAACGAAGCTTGCATACCGAGTTGAAATCGAACGTAGGCGAGGCGGCTTCTGCGACCTGCCGCGACGGCGTAGTTAGAGCTACGTCGAGCAAGGGGAGTAGAAACAACGAAGCCTACGTTTGATTCCGACTCGGTAATAGTCCCCTCTATTCTTCTTCGTCTTCCTGCTTATAAGCCGCAATAACCTTCTTCGCAATGTCCGGAGGGACTTCTTCGTAGTGGGAATGGCTCATCGAGAAGTTTCCCTGACCTGAAGTCATTGACCTCAGGATTATCGCGTAACGGAACATTTCAGCGTGCGGCGCCTGCGCCTTTACCACTTGAAGTTTTCCGTGCGAATCCGTTCCGGCAATACGCCCGCGTCGGCTGTTAAAGTCGCCCATAACGTCGCCGAGATATTGCTCGGGAACAATAACTTCAACGTTCATTATGGGTTCAAGCAAAACGGGACTGGCGTCCAATATTCCTTTCTTAAATGAAAGCCTCGTCGCTAACTTGAACGACAATTCGGAGCTATCAACGTCGTGGTACGAGCCAAAATACAGCTCCGCTTTAAAGTCTACGACGGGAAACCCTGCAAGAGGTCCCTTTAGCATGTATTCGCGAAGTCCTTTTTCAACTGCGGGGATGTAATTCTTCGGTATGGCGCCGCCGGTTATCTTATCTTCAAAAATGAATCCTTCGCCGCGCGACAATGGATAATAGCGAATATATACGTCTCCAAACTGCCCATGCCCACCCGTCTGTTTCTTATGTTTTCCCTGAGCTTCGGTGGTCTTGCGGATAGTTTCTCTGTATGGCACCTGCGGCGTGCGCGTATCAAGATCAACGCCGTAACGTTCTTTCATCTTTGCCAGCACTATACCAATATGCATGTCGCCCATACCGGAAAGCACGTTGTCGTGGGTTTCCACGTTCTTTTCGAATGTGAGGCACGGGTCCTCTTTAAGAGTGCGCGATATGGCGTTTCCAAGTTTATCTTCGTCAGCGCGGCTCTTAGCTACTATTGCAACACTGTAAACGGGGCTCGGAAACACTATTTCGGGGAATATCCATTTTGCTCCGGTCTTTTGAGTGAGGGTATCACCGACTTTAGTACTCTGAAGCTTTGGCAAGGTTACTATATCTCCCGCTATTATTTCCTTTACGTCTTTTCCTTCCTTACCGGACATGAATTTGAACGAACTAATCCGTTCTTCTTCCCCTCTTGCGATGTTGTAAATGCTGTTCCCTTCAGAAATAAGCGAGCCTGAAGCGACTCTGATGAAAGAAAGTTTACCAACATAAGGGTCAACCATTATTTTAAAGCAGCGGGACGAGAACGGAGCAGCAGGGTCGGCCTTCACTTTAACTTCATTGTCCCCCTCCATACTTGTTTGCGGCTGGATATCAAGAGGCGACGGGAACGACTCTACAATGAAGTCTAGTAATTGGTGTACTCCCACGTTAGCGGTGGAAGCTCCTGCGATAACGGGAAAGAATTTTCGCTCGGCTATTGCTTTTCGCAGCGCGTTAAAGAATTCGGGTTCGCTTATTTCTCCGCCTTCGAGATAGCGTTCCATAAGCGAGTCGTCCACCTCGACAATTGCTTCCGTTATGGCTTCAAGCGCTGAATCAACGGTTCCCTTCATATCGTCGGGGACATCGGCTTCCTGAAATTTCCCGCTACCGTCGAGCGGGTATAGATACGCTTTCTTTTTTAGAATACTCACTACTCCCTTAAGATTTGTTTCCTTGCCAACCGGAATAAGGACGGGTAAAGCTCTATCGCTGAATTCCGACTGTATGTCCATGAGTACTTTTTCGAAATCCGCGTTCTCTCTATCCATACGCGATATATAAAAAGCCGCCGGAGTATTTGTATCGCGCGTAGCGTCCCAGGCGCGATTGGTCTGGACCTCTATTCCGCTCACGGCGCTCAAAACGATTAACGCAGTATCTGCTATCGTAATAGCCGCGCTCATCTCTCCCACAAAGTCCGCAAACCCGGGAGAGTCAAGACAGAAAAGAGTTTTCCCGCCTCGCTCCATTGTCATCAGCGAAGTGCTTATTGAAATCTGACGTTTTTGCTCCTCCGCGCTGAAATCGCTTACCGTGTTGCCTGATTCTGATTTACCCATCCTCGTTATGTTACCATTGCTGAAGAGCATCGCCTCAATAAGAGCCGTTTTTCCGCTTCCGCCATGACCGGCAAGCGAGAAACTCCTCGTGTTTTCGGGTGTACGCGCCATATTTTATCCTCCTGATTTTTAATTAAAAAATTTATTTATAATTATATTTTGCTTTATCTATATTCTATACTGATTCGCAATTAATAGCGATGTAATTCCCAAAAAAGACTGTAGGAATATTAAGCGCGGAAACAAAGCAAATTCCTCTCTCGCAGCCTCTGTGAAGCAGGAACCTGCCAAGGTCGCCACGTAAACGGCTTCTGCCGGAATCCTCTCAATTCATGGAGGGGAAGACACTCTCGTTCAGCGCTTTCTCCACATCTTCCGGCTTTGCTTGTCCTTTGAGTTCTTTCATTATCAAGCCTTGCAGGTATTTAATTTTTTTGCCGCCCGTGTTACTGTTTGCTTTAATTTCTTCTATTACATCCTGATTAGCCTCTAAAACTTTTCTGATTACTTGGTTTAATTTCTCCGTCGAAACGCCGCCTTCTGCGGCGCCCGTTTCCTTTGCGGCTTCGGGAAGGCTTTTCCCGTCGCGCATTAAACTAAATATCTGTTTTGCTAATGTTGTGGAGTATTTTCCTTCCTCGACCTGCGTCAGCAGCTCTGCAAGCGCTGCCGGATTCACTGGGAAATTCGACAGGGACTCGCCTTCGTTCGCCGCTCTTAATACCTCCGTACGAACCCAGTTGTTTGCTCTATGCGGGCTTGCGCCGTTTTTTACGCAATTTTCAAAGTAATCGGCTATATCGCGAGACTCGGTCAATACTGCCGCGTCGCCTGCCGGGAGTCCATATTCCGCGCGGAATCTATCAAATTTTTGTTTTGGCATTTCCGGCAATTCTTTCTTAACTCTCTCCACCCATTCGCTCCGCACTCTGAGTACTGGAAGATCAGGCTCCACTATAAATTTAAAGTACGCTTCCTTCATTCTGGAGGCTGAAGTGGAATTAGTCGCGTCGTTCCAATGACGCGTCTCTTTAACGCCTTCCCCGCCTTTTTCAAGGTTTTCTATATGCCTGTTAATTTCATACTCTATTGCTCTTTCGAGGGCGCGAAACGAGTTCATGTTTTTCACTTCAACGCGTTTACTGTGCCTTCCGTCGGAACACTTTACCGACACATTCGCGTCTACCCTCATCATACCTTTTTCCATGTCGGCGTCGGAAACTCCGCAATATCTCAAAGCGCGGCGGAGTGTTACAGCGTAATCAAGAGCCTCGCGAGCCGACGAGATATCAGGTTCCGACACTATCTCCGCAAGCGGCATTCCCGAGCGGTTATAATCAATATTTGAGTATAACGAGCCTTCCAATCTTCCGTCGGATGTTCCATGCGATAGTTTCCCAACATCTTCTTCTATATGCAGTCTGTTTATCCGTACGCGCTTAACGCCGCCATCGTCCGCCAGAAGCTCAAGATATCCCCCGTACGCTATCGGCAGGTCATCCTGACTTATCTGATAGTTCTTCGTCATATCGGCATAATAATACGCTTTACGGGAAAAATAAGAAGTCTCATTGATTTTACAGTTAAGAGCAAGTCCCCCTCTTATCGCCAATTCCACAACGCGCTTATTTAGTACGGGCAACGTTCCCGGCAATCCCATACAAATAGGGCATATGTGAGAGTTGGGTTCGTCTCCCGAGTAATCTGCGGGACACCCGCAGAAGATTTTCGTTTTGGTCTTTAATTGAACGTGTACTTCCAAGCCTATAAAGGGCGTATAAAAAACGGACATTTGCTAAATCGCTCCTTTTGCTATCTTCGGCGCCCCGAAGTGAGATTCAAGAAGTTTAGCGGTAGCAATAACATTCGGATCGCTCCAGCGTTTGCCAAGAAGCTCTAGACCGATAGGCAGGTTTGTTTTTGTGCAAAAACCCGCGTTAAATGTCAAAGAAGGAAGCCCCGTAAGGTTTGCTGGGACGCTGAAGATAAGAGGCGCTGTTGGGTCTTCCTTTTCGCCTTTACGCGGCGAAAGTTCAGGCGCGGCTGGAAGTAAAATATTATCCAATTCCATGAAAGCTCCCGCAAATTCCTGAGCTATTATATGCCTGATTTTGAGCGCGGGTATGTAGTATTTTTCGTAATTTGCAGGCGTGGTAAGATACGTTCCGGCAAGGATGCTACGCTTCGCTTCTATACCAAACCCTTCCGATCTTGAGCGGGTATACAGGTCGGTCAGCGACGAGGCGTCCTCAACCGAATAGCCGTAACGGACGCCGTCAAAACGCGCAAGGTTAGTGTTCGCCTCGGACGCGGCTATCGCGTAATAGCATGGAACGGCAAATTTGAACGTAATTGGTAACGAAATTTCAACGATTTCAATGCCCGAGTTCCGCATGTGTTCGACTGCTCTTTCTTGAGCTTCCATTATAGCGGGGTTAATTCTCATATCTTTTAATTCCTTTATTATTCCAACGCGTCTGGCTTTCTTTCCATCCATAAAATCAACATTATGAAGACCGCTGGCGCATGTGGAGTCTTTCGCGTCAGGGGATGAGATTATCCGCATGACGAGTTCAAGGTCTTTCAGGCTTCGCGCGAAGACGCCTATTTGGGCGCAAGAGGAGGCATTTGCAATAAGACCATAGCGGCTGACCATTCCGTAAGTCGGTTTAAAGCCGTATACTCCGTAAAACGCCGCCGACTGTCTTATCTCGCCGCATGTATCGCTTCCGAGCGAAAAAGGAAAATATCCAGCGGCAACGCCTGCGGCGCCCCCTTCGGCATTGCGCCCGCTATCCCATGGATTGGAAATTGCGCCATAAACAGAATTTTTAGCATCGTTTGAAAGCGCGAACTCTGTCATGTTGGTTTTCCCCATCAGGACAGCTCCTTCCTTCCTGAGCAGTTCAACAACCGTCGCAGTATAAGGAGACATCCAGTTATAGAGCATTTTACCGCCCGCTGTCGATTTTACGCCGCGTACAACCATATTGTCTTTTACCGCAAATGGAACGCCCGCTAATTTCCCCGCTTTTCCCTCCGAAATCAAGTTATCAACTTTTTTAGCGTCTTCGTGCGCTTCGTGAAGCGTCATCGTTATGAACGCGCCCATTTTTCCCTCAAGGGAAATTGCTCGCCTCATACACGAATCGTAAATTTCAAGCGCGCGCATTTCTTTATTTACTATCTTGTCCACAATTTCAAGCGCGGAAAGCTTATAAATCTCCATGCCCTATTTCTCCAGAATGCGTGCTACGCGAAAATAATTTCCCTCGCGGAGGGGAGCGGCTATTAACAAATCTTTCCTGCGCGGAAAATCTACGATGACATCCTCTCTCATTGGACAGGATTCAATCTCTTTATAATCAAATAATGGAACATCTTTAAGCTCAAGCTCGTTCATTCGCTCCAACTCGGTTAAAAAGCCGTCTATGTACTCAATAATCTCTGGCATTTCTTCCTGCGTTATCTTCAATCTGGCTTCAGCAGCAAGAACATGGATTTCCTCCGGAGTTATTTGCATTCGATAATTCCACTTCCTCAATTTGGATTCACATTTTTTAATTATATCAGAATGGAAAAGTGGGTTGCGCGGCAGGACGTCCATTTTTTGGAAAGATGGTTAATAAAAGTAGATACCCCATGGGGTTCCGGCTAATTTTAAAAAAACGGGCGGCAGGTTGCCGCCCCTACAACGTTTATGGAATGTCATACGTAGACGCCCCCTACGATTTCTATTAGGCGATGGTTGTGGTTAATAAAAGCAGGTGCAACATGGGGTTCCGGCTAATTTTAAAAAACGGGCGGCAGGTTGCCGCCCCTACAACGTTTATGCGATGCTACATGATCATCCATACAATGTTTATGCGATGTTACACGGTCGCGCGGCGTTATTTTGTTTCTGTTATCGAGTTAATAATGCCTTCAACATCTTTATGATTGCCGGTTATCGATAGAACTTTGAGTTTTCCTTCTTCAATTCCTACGAACACTCTTGTTTCAACGCCAGCTTCATTCATAAACGTATACACGTAAGTATCATCGTCAATTTTCTGAAGCTCAGAACCTTTATGCTCTTCTGCCATAGCTTTTGCAGCCTCTTCGCTTGACGTTAAACCCTCCGCGTCTGAAACGATTATGGCTATAGCGCATGACTCATCTTCCGCTACAAGTACAATGCTATCATCTTCGCCTTCGTATGACCAGCCGGGAGCGACATCCACAGTGATTCCATTTGGGAACTTTATTGGTTCAGCAAATGCCGTCCCTGCAAAAAGCAACGCTGCAATACAAAATAATACAAAAAATTTCTTCATAACTTAATCCCTCCGTTTCCAGTTAAATTTGATTTAATAAAAAAGAGCAGTCCGTAAGCCGGGTTCAGTATATGAGAATCATTTATCTGCAAAACACCTCGCGGAATTTTTGTCCAGGGCTGTAAAACTACAGCCCATCATAGCGAACGACCCGGAGGTCGGCGGGCAGCGTCGTCCCTCCCTATTCGTTCTTGCTTCGGATGGGGTTTGCCATGCGCACAAGTTCATTATGCCGGTGAGCTCTTACCTCACCTTTTCACCCTTCCCGTAAAAATACGGCGGTATATTTTCTGTGGCGCTTTCCTTTGGCTCGCGCCAACCGGGCGTTACCCGGCATCCTGCCCTATGAAGCCCGGACTTTCCTCTCCCTTAAGAATTCCAATTCAAAATTATATTAATAAGAACCGGATATAAAAGAGCGATTCTCTGGACTACTCAAGTTTTCTATAAAAGGGCTGCGACTCTAGTATCCAAACTACTGACGCAACCCATGCTTTAGCTAAGCGTATAGTTAATCTAATACCACATGGGCGAGGTGATAGCTCGCCCGATGTCTGTTATATCCAATTATACACTATCTTTACAGGAATATCCCGCGCAATTCCGAACGTTCGGCAACGCGCTGAATCGCTTTCAGGAATGCAGCGCGGCGCATCTTTACATTCTTTTCTTGTGAATACGCCCAAACATCTCTGAAGTTGCTTCCCATTATATTAACAAGACGCTTGTTGTACTCTTCTCTGCTCCAGAAGAATCCGCTAAGATCCTGGCACCATTCAAAGTATGAACCGATAACTCCACCTGAATTGGCAAGGAAGTCGGGTACCGCTATGATGCCTTTTTTCGCAAGGATTTCGTCTCCCTCAGTCGTTGTTGGATAGTTTGCCCCTTCGCAAATATACTTTGCTTTAATCTTATCGGCAGTATCCTTAGTAATCTGGTTTCCAGCCGCGCATGGCATAAGAATATCGCAATCGGCGAAAAGAACTTCCTCAATTTTCTCGCCGCCGGCAAAACCTTCAAGGAGTTTCTTGGGATGCTTCCCAATATGCTCAAAAGCGGCTTTTATATCAATTCCGTTCGCATTATAGTAAGAACCGGTTATGTCGCTTATGCCAACAACTTTCGATCCTGCCTCATCCATGAACTTTGCGGCAAAGCTACCAACGTTACCAAAGCCTTGAACCGCAACCGTAGTATTCTTTGGATCTTTTCCAACCGTTTTAAGAAGTTCAAGCGCGCATGTGGATATTCCAAGACCTGTCGCTTCGTTACGTCCAAGCGAACCCCAGAAATTTACAGGTTTACCGGTGAATATCCCTGGCTCAAGCTGATTACGCATTTTGCTTAAGGTATCAATGAACCATACCATTACCTGCCCGTCCGTACCCATGTCGGGAGCGGGAATATCATTCCATGCGCCAAACGCTTTATCAAGGCGCGCTACGTATGTACGAGAAATTTTTTCTTTCTCTCTCTTTGATATTTTAAGAACATCAACACTCACGCCGCCTTTTCCTCCGCCGTATGGAATACCGGCAAGGGCGCATTTCCACGTCATAGCTATCGCTAAAGCTTCGCATTCGTCAAGGTTGACTTCTTTATCGTAACGGATTCCGCCTTTCGCAGGTCCTATGGCTGTGTTATGCTGGACTCGATAACCATCAAAAACTTTGATTGTACCATCATCCATCTCCACAGGTATTGAAATACAAAACTTTCTTTCCGAATGGCTCAATATTTCTGTAAGCCCATCCGAAAGTCCCATTTCCTCAGCTGCTCCATAGAAATTTTGAAGAGCTGTGTTTAACTCAGGATTCGAAGACGTCCTCTTTTCAACTGCCATCAAAAACACCCCCACATGATTTTTTATTTCCAAGCGTTGTAACAATAATATCATTTTTTTGCCGAAAAAACCAAAGTTTACAACAAAAATAAACAATTTGTTTTTATTAATATGCTCTTTTAAGTAAGTTTTTTGCAAAATCGCGCAATAATTCTGCATTGTCTCCAGAAAAAGACGCGTCAAGAGCGCTTATTGCTTTATTAGTACAGTTTTCGGCGAGCATGCGCGCTTCTTCTATCCCAAGAAGGCTTACAAAAGTGTTTTTTCCCTGCTTCTTATCTTTTCCGGGAGTTTTTCCAATGTCCTTCGCGCTCGCCGTCTCGTCAAGAATATCGTCAATAATCTGAAAGCACGTCCCCAGATAGTATCCGAATGAATCAACACTATTTAATTCTTCTCCCGAAATGCCCGCAAGTACGGCGCCGGTTTTCACAGAAGCCTTTATAAGGTCGCCTGTCTTCATGGAAGTTGTTATTATTATGTCCTCCATATCCTTTGCCTCGTCAGATTCGATATCAAGCGATTGACCGCCTAAGACTCCGGTGGCGCCTGCCGATTCAAGAAATATTAAAAGCGCGTTTATTATATTCTCAAGTGGAATTTGATTTTTTATAAGACCCTCGATCGCGTGCTTCATACCCCAAAGAGGTATCGCGTCGCCAGCAAGAAGCGCAAGAGCTTCTCCGTATATTACATGACAGGTTGGCTTGCCTCGTCTTAGCTCGTCGTTGTCCATGCAGGGCATGTCGTCATGAATTAGGGTCGATGTATGAAAAAACTCGAAAGCAATAGCAATTGGCAATACTTTTTCAGAAAACTTTTCTATTCCTGAAAGCTCCGCCCCCGCCATACAAAGTACCGGTCTGACTCTTTTTCCTCCGGCTTGCAAGGAATATGCCATAGCCTCATACAATTTGGGAGGTATTTGTTTTTTATCAGCTTCGTTTTTGAGAAAGTCCTGAAAAGATATCTCGAATGTCCTGCGATAATTGTTAATCTTTTCTTCGTAGTTCATGATACATCTTCTTCGTCATCGTTTACCAGCAACGAAATTTTCTGTTCAACATCCCTCAGAGTCGCCCGGCAATCACGAAGCAACGCAACTCCATTCTCGAAAAGCGACAAGGCCTCTTCAAGCGGAATTTTTTCCTGTTCAAGTCTAATTAAGATCTCGTCAATCTTTTCAAGTTTTTCCCCAAATTTCATAAAGTATCTTCCTCCTTTGACGTTTTTATGATAAAATTTAAAAGTTATGTCCCGTTAATTATAGCTTTATTCAGAGGAGGAAACTTTTATGGCACGAGTATGTCAATACTGCGGTCGCGGACCAGTTACAGGAAATTCAGTCAGCCATTCAAACCGCCACACGCGCAGACGTTGGCTCATTAACCTTCACAACGTAAGGATAGATTTTGGTGGAGAGACCTTCCGTGTAAAAGTTTGTGCAAGGTGCCTCAAATCGGGCTTCGCGCGCAAATCAGGGTAGTTTGCTACCCGATGCGGAGCCCGAAAGGGCTTCTTTTTTTTTCAATCCATAAAAAACTTAACCCCATGTATCACTAAATAAGGCTTCCATTCGTTAAAAAATGTCGCCCGTATCCTTCTCGCGAGTTCCTCTTTGCTTATATCCGCAGGTATCCTGCGAAGATTTTCATTAAGATCATTTCTTGTATGGAAGTTTGTCCTATCCCATATTTCGGTACTCTCCGGCAAATTCTTACCACCTTTAAGAATTGTAACTATTTCGAAAAAAAGCTCGAGAAGTTTTTCATGAGAGCGCTTCAATAGCGAGCTTACGTTATCGGATCCGTGAACGGGAAATTTTTTTGTCATTATAATTTTTCCATCGTCAACTTTTGACGTCATGTGATGACATGTTACGCCAAACTCGCTGTCTCCATCGTAAAGAGCGTAATTAACGCCTGCCGCCCCCGGGCGCCGCGGCGGCCCCGGATGAAAATTTATAGCGCACAAGTTTGCATTTTTCAACACCGACTCAGGGATTATCCATTTAGACATAAATGACAAAATATAGTCTCCAGCCCACGAAAACATTCCAGGCGGGATGTCGTCTCCCCAGTCTCCTGTACAAATGGTGATATTTGAACAGTTTTGCGTCAGAAAATATAAGGCTTTTTCACAATTCTCATCGCCTGATTTTGAACAGAAAAGTACTTTTGCGTCATAAAAGCTCATTTTACGTCTTCTTTCCGGTTGCTCGCTATTTATATATCAGTTTAAAAATTTCTGCATATCATCTGGAGGAGTAGCTGTAAAACATTTTCCTGCTACCGCCAAAAGCAGTTTATCGCTTATTTTATCAGGAAAAATAATCTTGTGCGAGTGCAAAAGTGGTCTTTCAACTCCAAACTTTCGCCATTCTTTATTAGCGGCAACGTCTCCATATTTTTGGTCGCCAAGAATTGGAATTCCAATGTGCGCTAAATGTACTCGCGCCTGATGCGTTCTGCCCGTCAGAAGTTCAACCGATACGACTGAATACTCGTTTCCACCTGAAATTTTTTCAAAACGAGTGTGCGAGGGTTTCCCTTTTTCGTCAACTGAAACAAAATTGTTTTCTTCATCTTTTAAAAGAGGCGCCTGAATATCGCCTGACGCCGGAGCATTTCCCACCACTATCGCAAGGTAAGTCTTTATAATCCGGCGCTCCTTAAAAAACAGCTCAAGCTCGCGTAAAGCTCCGCCTGACATTGCAACGGCAAGTACTCCGGTTGTATTTCGGTCGAGGCGATGAACCGCTGCCGGAGCAAACCCCTGAAAGCCTCTGCCAAACGTTGCCCATACGCGCGTTATTACGCTGTCTCCTCCTTTTACATCCGGCTGAACCAGTAAGTCAGCTGGTTTATTAACTATACACACAGCATCGTCCTTATAAATATAAGAAATTTCGGGTAGTTTATTGATTCTGCCCGGCTCTTCATCCACATCCTGAGCTTTTATAGCTTCTTCTTCAACGCCCCATGGAACGCATAGCTCTTGCCCGCCTGAGACGCGAACATTTGGAGCGCGCGCGCGTTTTGAGTCTAAAATGACCTCTCCTTTGCGGAGTGCGCGCATGAGCGCGGAAAGCGGGACATTTGGATAAATTGCGCGAATCACCTTATCAATTCTTCTTCCGTCATGATCAGCTGAGATTTTTATACAAAAACCCATGTATTAATTATCCTCTCCAAAACCTGCGCTGCATCGCAAAATGAAAATCGGTTATTTCCTTATCCTCTTCTAGCGCCGCGACTGATTCCTGACAGCAGAAAATCTTGAAATCAAGATCATCTGCGGCCGCAACTACCAAAGCTTCTGGAGTCGCCGGCAAAACGGGCGAACCAAACTCTTTGCTTCCATGGTGACTGAGCAATATATGCGCTAGCGCAAGGGGAAGCTTTTGGTCTTTTTTTTCCAGACCGTATTCTTCCGTTAAGTTGGAAAGAATTCTGTAGCCGAGCGCGACGTGGTCGATAATATTCCCTTCCGTCACCATATTTGGCGCGGGATTTAACGTGTAAGCTTCCAATTTTCCTATATCGTGCAGCAATGCGCCCGCAGTAACCAGATCTATATTGATTTTAACTCCGAGTAACTGATAAGTTTTTGCTATGTAATTCGCTACCCGTGAAGTTGCAACGGAATGCTCAAGCAGTCCGCCGACGTACGCATGATGGTGCGTCACCGCCGCCGGCCATTCCTTAAATTTATTCCAATACTTTTTTGTGTCGAAAACAAAATCCAAAAAACCTTTTAAAGGTTCGCCACAAGAGCTGCAGAGGTCCATAAATTCCTTTTCAAGCTTTTCGGTTGAAATAGGAGAGCGTTGAACAAACGAGTATGGAGGATATTTATCTTGATCCACATAAAAAACGGCGTTGAACGCGTATTGGGCTTGACCTTTATACTCTCCTATCTGTCCCTGAAGCCCCAAGGTTTTCCCTTCAAGAATAGTTGTACGGGCGTCAGATATGGGGTCGCCTATGGTGTCTTTACCGCCGTCTTCGCAAGCGTACCAGAGTCCGTTCGACCAGATTTTTCCATCAATCGAACCTTCTCCGTCCATTATTGCAATATCCCAGTAAGGTCGTCCGTTTTTATCTCTTCTTATGTTTGAGCGCGTTACAACCCCAAGGGCATAGAATCTATCATCCTTCTGCATTTTTTTTATTTCCGAAGTTTTATTAATTGTTGTCTTTTTTTCCTCCATTTACTAAATCAGTACTCCTTCACGCGTATTTTTACCTTGAATTCAAGCGCCTTAAAATTTCCATATAGTCGTCCACTTCGAGAAGTCTGGGGTTGCTGGCATTGCTGAGATTTTCATATGACTTTACGGCAATCTCCCGATATTGAGATTCGGAGATTCCAAAAGATGAGAACGGAGGAATTCCGACATCGCCGGACAATTTCCTTACCTCGGCGACGGCGGCGTCCGCACCTTCCTTGTTGGAAGCATATGTCAGCCCCAATGCCTGCGCTATACGCGCATATTTTTCTATACAGAAATCCTTGCTGTAATCCATTACCTCCGGCAGACACACGGCGTTACAAACGCCATGCGGCATATCGTACATGCCGCCAAGGGACTCCGCTATGCAATGCACCGCTGCGACGTCCGAGTGGCTGAACGACATAGCGCCCAATATACTCCCCATCAACATGCCCGCCCTCGCTTCGATGTCGGCGCCATCCGCTACGGCTCGTCTCAAATATTTGGACACGAGTTCAATTGAATAGAGCGCGACCGCGTTTGCTATAGGTTCCGCGCAAGTAGCAGTGAACCCCTCTATCGCGTGCGTGAGAGCGTCCATACCAGTTGCGGCCGTTAGTGATTTTGGCATCGAAACGGAAAGTTCAGGGTCGCAGATGGCAACTTTTGCAGCTATCTTAACGCTGCGAAGAGAGAATTTTGTTTTCTTCGCGTTATCCGTAATAACCGAGCTGAACGTTACCTCCGATCCGCTTCCCGCCGTTGTCGGAACAGCGATAATCGGCAATGTGACGCCCGGGATTTTTTCAACGCCCCGAAAATCCTGGATTACTCCTTCGTGGGTCGCTATAATACTCATGCTTTTTGCGCAGTCTATAGGGCTTCCACCGCCCACCGCGACAAGGCAATCGCACTTCATTTTTCGCGCGACTGCCGCTCCCGCGTGTACGTTTTCATCCCTTGGGTTTGGAGCAATTTCATCGAAAATACCGTAGGTAATACCGGCGTCGTCAAGCGGCTTCGTGACCTTTTTCAACAAGCCGGAGGCAATGATTCCCTTGTCGGTTACGATAAGCGGTTTACTCGAAGACAAAAGCGAGAGTTCTCCCGCTATTCTTTCAATACAACCAATACCGTATTCAATTCTTGTTGGCAACACGAAGCCGAACGTTTTCATAATATCCACAACTATCTTTCTCCTTCCAGAGCTTTAAATCCCAGCTCTTCTATCTTAATTTAAACTGTCGTTCATCACGCGCCGTATTTGTTCAGTTTCTCCGCATGCGCAAGCATGAGTCCAATGAGTTTATGACCGCTTATATGCCCGATAGTCCCAAAGCGGCATTCATTTTCGCCAAACGTTTTATGAAGCCCAAAGCGGCATTTATTGCTTGATATCATAAAAGGTACATCATGCCACGAGTGCCCTTTCATGATAGCCGGAGTGCTATGGTCACCGGTTACGACCAGTACATCAGGATTGAGGGCAGTTATTTTTGGAAGAAGAGAGTCGACCTGTTCAATAACTTTAACCTTTTCGTCAAACTTTCCATCCTCTCCCCGGCTGTCCGTGTATTTGACATGGACGTAAAAATAATTATGCCTGTCCCAACATTTTTTTACCGAGTCGAAAAGGTCTTCAAGCGTTTTTCCCGCGTCCTCGATTTCCATGCCTACAAGGCTTGCAAGTCCGCGATACATAGGGTAAGTAGCCAATGCCGCCGCTTTTATTCCGTAAAGCTCTCCCAGATGAGGAATATTTGGAGCGGAAGAAAAGCCGCGCAATAGACACGAATTCGCTGGTTTATCACCTTTTAAAACTTCCTGTACCCGTTTTATAAATTTATTTGCTATATCCGCCATGCGGCTCGCTTCTGGCGCTAAGGCGGAAGCCCATAACATTGGAACGCCTTCTTTTTGCGGGTCGGCGTCGTGTACGCGCTCATCCAGCCCTTCGCCACTGAATACGGCAACAAAACGATGTTCCATTCCGGGATAGAATGTTATCTTTACATCTTCTATTTCTTTTATATTAGCTGCAAGTTTTTCAACAACTCTGGCGCTTTGTTCTGTGGGAATCCTTCCCGCGCGTCTGTCCGTGATTAAGTCGCCGTCGCAGGTGCAGAAGTTTCCGCGCGTACAAATGTCGCCTCGTGAAACTTTCGCTCCCACGCCGCATGCTTCAAGTATTCCGCGTCCTACAATGTACTCATATGGGTCATATCCAAAAAGCGATAAGTGACCCGGACCGCTTCCGGGCGTAATGCCAACATCGACCATCCTAAGAAAACCCAGTTCGCTGCGTTCTGCAAGGGAGTCCAAGTTTGGAGAATGAGCCGCCTCAAGCTCAGTTTTTCCTCTGCTATCCGGCAACCCCCCGAGACCGTCCATCACGAGAAGAACCATTTTACAGCCGTTTTCCACAGATAAATTTTTCAACATTTCCATTCGTTTGTTCAAAACTACCACCCTCCTTATTTAATGTAGAAGAATTCGGAAATCCTCTCATTTTTGGCAATCTTTCTTTCTAAGAAAAACCTGCTTATGTAAAACATAAGCTTTTTAACTTTTCTCATTTTGTATGGGCAGTTTTTTATACAAGCGTGGCAAGCTATACATTTACCTTTTTCTAATAAATTCGGATTATTAATGTCAATCGCTTCCGTCGGGCATCTTACTATGCATATCCCGCAATTATTACACTTCTTTCTTAAACTCGGGAAATATGGAGACGACAAGTATTTTTTGTACGGATATTTACCTTTTATTGTAAGGCTTTTTGTCTTAAAACCTTGTTTGTCAATTATTTCCTTAATTCGTTTTACAAAAATATCAAGCGCGAATAGATCATTATTATGAGGCCGTTCGTACGCTATTCTTGGAGAATACGCGTGAGGGGCTATCAGCGCCGCTGCCGATATTCCTATAAATCCATTCTTACTGCAAATATTGCCAAGCTCAAGGAGAGCGTCTTCATAATCCCTATTCCCATAAGTTACTGTGAATATAGCAGTCGTATTGTCTCCTTTTAATCTATCAAAAATTCCGTCCTTTATTCTGGGAATCCTGCCAAAGTATACGGGAGAACCAAACACAACAAGATCGTCTTTTCCAAATTGATATTTCTTTTCTCTATTGACCGCGTTTGTAAGGTCAATTTCTTCATAATCGCTCTTAATCCTTTTTGCTATCTCTTTTACATATTTTCTTGTTCCTCCAGTTGGGCTAAAATAAACCGCTACAACTTTTCCTATGTCCATTATTTGAATCCTCCATTCAAAGTAATAAATATAGACGATGGTCTCCATTTACAGTGAAAACTACTTAGAACTCAAGTAATAATTTTTATATTTCGCGTGAAATTTATGATAGATTATAATACCAACATAATAAGTATAATATAAATGAAAAAGAAATTCTAATTTTAACTTTACAATTTTACATCATTTCATCTTAATATGGAAATATATGTCTCTCAATCATCATATATGTTATTATAATGCTAAATATTCTCTTCAAGAACTAATTCAAAACAGGAGGTAGTTTATTGTGCAATTTTCAGAGAGAATTAAAGCAATGCAATCTTCTCCAATAAGAAGATTGATTCCATATTCAGATGAAGCAAAGGCAAAAGGGAAGAAAGTTTATCACCTTAACATCGGGCAACCGGATATAAAAACTCCATCTAGCTTTTTGGAATCTATAAGAGATTTTAAGCAAGAAGTAATTGCATATGCAACATCTCAGGGGGATAATGCTTTACGTGACGCGATAAGCCGCTACTATCAAGAGTGGGACATAGATATTCTTCGTGACGATATACTAGTGACTAACGGAGGTAGCGAAGCTATTATGTTCTCGCTAATGGCCATTTGCGACCCCGGCGATAATGTGCTTATCCCCGAGCCGTATTACGCTAACTATAACGCGTTTTCTCAATCGATCAACGTCAATGTAATCCCAATGCTGACAAAAGCTGAGGAAGGCTTCCACCTTCCCCCCGCGTTAGAGATTGAGAAGCTGATAACCCCAAAAACTCGCGCGATTGTGGTATCAAATCCCGGAAACCCGACAGGAACGGTATACACGGAAGCGGAAGTCAATTTGCTTGCCGATCTTGCAGGCAAACACGACCTTTACGTAATTGCAGACGAAGTTTATCGCGAATTTGTGTATGACGGGCTTAAGTACACAAGTTTCGGGCACATGAAACGTATAACCGACAGAGTAGTAATAGTCGATTCCGTTTCAAAGCGCTACAGCGCTTGCGGCGCCCGCATTGGCAGCATTGCAATAAAAAACAGGGAGTTTATCTCTCAGGTCCTGAAACTATGTCAGGGACGTCTTTGCGTTCCAACTCTTGAACAGATTGGAGCAGCCGCGCTTTATTCAACTCCTAAGTCGTATCTTGAAGAGGTAAATAAGGAATATCAGGAAAGGCGCAATACGCTGGACAAAGCGCTTAAGTCAATGAGAGGCGTCATTTGCGACCAGCCAAAGGGGGCGTTTTATTCGATGGTGAAAATGCCTGTCGATGACGCCGAAAAGTTTATAATCTGGATGCTAGGGAATTATGACATAAATGGAGAAACCACAATGGGCGCTCCGGGTACAGGATTCTATTCAACTCCGGGCAAGGGGTATAATGAAATGCGTATTGCCTACGTCCTGAAAAACGAGGATCTCGCAAAGGCGATGAATATACTCAAAGGAGCTTTAGAGGCTTATCCCGGACGCGTCGAGTCTGCAATAGCCTAGAATTATGCTTAACAAAAAACGTATGGCGGCTGTTTCCGCGTTGCTGCGGGAAAAAAATATAGATGCCCTTGTAGTTGCCGTATCAATGGATACGCTATATCTTGCTGGACTTTACACGAGGCCTGACGAAAGGTTTAAAGGCATTATTATTACCGCGCATGAAAAGGACGGAAATAATGGATTTGCTTTCGTTCCGGCGCTTTATAAACATGAATTCGAAGAATCAGTAGGCGGAGACATTCCTTTTTATTATTGGAAGGATGAGGATTGGTTTTATGACTCTGTGAAAAAGGGACTTGACGATTTTGGAGTTCCAACGCGCGGAAAAATAGCCTTCAACGATAACGTGCTTGCAATTGAAGCCATTGAATTCTCAAAGCGCTGGGGATATCAGCTTGAGAATGGAGCGGATATTTTTGCTTCTTTGCGCCTCATAAAGGACGAAGAAGAAATTAATTATTTAAAAAAGGTTGGTGAAATAACTGACGCGGCGCTGAACGAAGTTGTGAAATATATAAAACCCGGCATGACTGAAAAACAGGTTTTGGATTTTCTTTTTGAAGCATACGCGCGGTTGGGCGCAGACGCTCCACAGGCGGATGCGTGGGGTATCATCGCTAAATCGGAAAACGCCGCAATTCCTCACTACTCAAAAATGGACTGTGAATTAAAAGTCGGAGACAATATGATTATGGACGTCGGATGCAATTATAAAGGATATCACTCCGACGTTACGCGCACAATTTTCATTGGAGAACCCGACTCGGAAAGACGTAAGGTATATGAAATTGTTAAAAAAGCGCAACAGGCAGGTATAGATGCTGTTCGTCCGGGGATAAGGGCTTGCGATGTCGATAAGGCTGTTCGCGACGTAATTGAAGAAGCGGGGTATGGACCTCAGTTTTTCCATAGAACCGGACATGGAATAGGGCTGGCTATACATGAAGCCCCGTATATTTCCTCTGCTCATCAAACTATTCTAAAGGAGGGAATGGCATTCAGCGTGGAACCTGGAATTTACTTACATGGAAAATTTGGAGTCCGAATTGAAGATATTGTAGTAGTTACATCTACAGGATGCGAGACTGTTACAAAATTTCCAAAAGAGCTGACTGTCGTTTGATTAACTAATGCCGTATTATAACTACACAGGCTACGATGCCGAAGGCAAAATAAAAAAAGGCGTGCTTGAAGCTTCTTCCTCTGCTCAAGCCATTGATCGCCTTACAGAAAGGGCGATAATTGTTATAGACGTCGTTCAATCGACGGAAAGAGGAAAATCAAAGAAAATAGTTCCGCTAACCCTTGAAGGTCACATAATGTTTTGCAGAAGCCTCGCCTCATATCTTCGCTCAGGATTACCGCTTGCCGACGCGCTTAAAGTACTCGGAAAGCAGACTACGGATAAAAAAATCAGCGCGGTTTATTCTGTAGTCCTTGAAGGAATAGAAGGTGGTAAAAAGTTTCATGCGGCTCTACAGGAATGCGGAGCTTTTAAGGAAACCTTGTTGCGCATAGTGGAGTCCGGCGAGCAGAGCGGTTCTCTTATCCATGTGCTGGAACAGGTGGCAGATCAGTTTAAACTTGAAGACCGGTTGCTCAAGAGGATAAAGAAAGCATTGACTTATCCAATAGCAATGATGGTTATTGGCACAGGAGTTGTCGCTTTCCTGCTCGTATATGTCGTGCCGAAAATTTCAGTCCTGTTTGAGGATGTCGGTCAAACGTTGCCGCTTCCAACAAGGATATTAATAGCGCTTTCCGATTTTGTCGCAAATTGGGGAATTACAACTTTATTGATAGTGTCTTTAATTCTGTTTATAATGAAGCGAAGAAGGAAAAGCATTCCTCTTCCTTTTATGAAAGCTTTAAGAGGAAGGCTAACTTTATCCTTGGTCATGACGCACCTTGCTACTCTTCTAAAATCGGGAATTCCGCTTGTGCAGGCGTTGAAAATGGCTTCGGTTATGGATTCGAATCCCGCGCGTTGGATGGAAGCTTCGGATTTAGTTAAAGCAGGACATAGGTTTGACCGAGCGCTTGAAAAACTTGGATTCACCGAGGATGTAATTTATGTTATCAGAGTGGGAGAAATGGGCGGAGACCTCACCACGGCTCTATCAAACGTCGGCGAGACCAACTGGGAAATTGCGGAATCGCAAATGGACAGGCTGGCGACTCTTATTGAACCTGTAATGACACTTGCCCTTGGCTTCTCTGTAGGATTTATTGTTGTATCAATATTATTGCCGGTATTTAATATATCGGGACTGGTAAGATAATTGATTATTATTGAACTGAGGGTAGTGGCGGGTAGAAAATAAACAATACCCTGAACTTATACTCATAATTAAAGGAGGTTTATTTAATGAAAAAAAATACAAGAATTAAGAGAAAAGGTTTTACACTTGTTGAAATTCTGGTCGTGGTCGTGATAATTGGTCTTTTAGCGGCGATTGTTGTAACTAATCTTATGCCTCAGACCGATCAAGCAAGGCGCGACATTACGGTTGTGCAGATTCGTGAGTTAGAGAACACACTTGATATTTATCGTTTACATAACGGGTTTTACCCGACTACCGAACAAGGACTTGAGGCGCTTGTTAACAAACCAACGACAAACCCTCAACCGAAGAAATATGTTGATGGCGGATATTTGAAAAAGCTTCCTATTGATCCATGGGGAAATCCTTTCATTTATCGCAACCCCGGCGAAAAAGGTACAATTGACATAATTAGTACCGGGCCAAGCGGAGAAGAGGGTAGTGGTTTTAATATCTCAAATCATGACCCGTAGTATGAATTCAAAAAACGGAATAATCTTTTCATGCCGCAAAGCATTCACAATAATTGAACTCATTGTGACCATTGCAATAATTGGCGCGCTTGCGGCATTGATTATTCCGCGCATGTCAACATGGATGGAGCCTCCTGAACGAACTCTGCAACGCGCGTTTATAGAAGCTATTGATATTGCTAAAAATGGAATATCAATCAGATTTCGTATTGATAAAGAAGAAAGAAGAGGGACTATTATTCCTGAAGCTTTAGTGAAAGAGGAAGAAGTTATAGGTTTTTCAAGAAGAACCATAAATACCTGGAAAGCTATGGAAATGCGGTGGAAGCCTACGGGAAACGCATGGGCTTTTGACCCTGAAATAATATATTTCTATCAGGACGGAGTGTGTACTCCCGCAAAAATAACGTGGGGAGTTTCTCCGTATGTCGATAACTATTTATTGACTGTTACCGGCTATCTGGTAGAGCGAAAGGGGTTTTAGCAGTTTTTAGTTAACGGGAATTATAGCTATTTTTGAAACAATTTTAAACGAGGTTTGATTATGGTGAAAATTAAAACGAAAGTCATAATTATGGTATTTATTGTTGCATTAATTTTAATATCCGCCGCGTTTTTGTTTATGGCAAAAAACGCGCCAATTACAACTGAAGAAACGGTATCACACCCTAACAATGTAATTGCGATAATTATTGATCTACGGAATATGAGAACGGCGGCGCAGGTTTTTCGCAATAACAATCAGGAAAAACTGGACACAATCAAGCCGGAACTCAAACATTTAGCGCCTTATCTGGAAAATCCCGACCGATTCACAAAAACGAGTGGCGAATACCTCTTTTTGGAGGCTAACGGAGAATGGTGGGTGGGGTATAACCTTGCAGCAACCGATCAATACGTTGAAGATCGCGAGTCAGTGAATGAAAGGTTGTTATATATGGGCGGCAAAACAATTTTTGCCAGCACGGACATAAATATACCCTATAACGGAGAAGATATTATTTATATGCCCACGCGATGAACGCGACCAAAATATTTTGTTGATTAACTCATTCAGCGGGCGGCAGGTTTGCCCCCTGTCAAGTAAAGAAAAAATGAAAATACGAGGTCGGTTGCAGAAAAATGTGACCGACTTTATTTTTTTTATAATTTAAATTGACAAATGCCATATGGGCTACTATATTTAATTGCGCGACGAGCAAATTTCAATTGAATATTTGCTATATAAGAGGAGGTTATAATATGTCAGTTCGTAAGATCATTGCGATATTTGCAGCAGTTTTATTATTTGCGGGAGCGGCTTATGCTTTCCCGCGCGATCAGAATCCAAGCACTATAGATTCAGCCATGTTCCCTGGAGATTGGGGAAATACGTTAAGGTCGCTTAACGTTGACGCGTTAAGAATTCTCCAGTTTATGATTGAAGAATTCAACACCACCGGCGCAGGTCCTGGCGGTGAAAAGGATTTAAAGATCTGGAATTCGCCAAGTTTTTTTCCTGAAAAAATGTCTCAGGATATAAGCACATGGGAGCATCTGCTTAACAATCCAGGATCGGCTGTTCCTGAATCAGTCGGACGTTCTTTAATGACCACGCATGATGAATTGATCGACTTCATTGATGCAATGCCAAGGACCAACCTTCAGGTCGAATACCTTGGCGAAATTCCAAGAGGATTCCCGTTCCCGTTCCTGGTTTTCTCCACGGAAAAGGATAAAACTCCGGATAGTCTTGCCGCTTCAGGCAAACCGCTTGTCTGGGTGCAGGGAAATATTCACGGTGGCGAATGGAGCGGCGGAGAAGCGGCGCTGACTTTGGCTAACGACCTGGCGAGGGGAAGATATGACCACCTCCTTGAAAAGGTCAATGTGGTGATAACTCCCCGCATCTGCGCGGACGGAGTAAAAAGACCGTTGCGGACGACTAACGACCTTCTTGCGCTTCAGTGGACTCCAACGCCTGAAACAAGAGATCTCAACCGCGACAACATGCTGCTTGATCTTCAGGTCTCGCGTGTTCTGAGAAAAATGTTCCTTGCTTACTCGCCACATTTTTGCGTTGACCTTCACGAACGCGGATCAACCAGCGTCCTTGCTGCTTTAACAAACAGGTATGGTATAAAATTTGACAGCGACGCCGGCGATATGGGACCGGCCGGATCGCAAATCCTTCAGGTCCCAAGAGAGCTGACAAGGATCCGTTTTGAAGTAATGGAAGCCGACCTTGCTAAATTTGGCGAACAATACGGTCTCACTTTTGGACTATATCGCGAAGGGACGGATACTCACGCGCATGGTCAGAGCAACAACTATACAAGCCCTTGGGCAAACTGGACGCCTCAGGCTGGCGAGCCGATTGGCGGACCGTACGCAGAAGCCCAATATACTGGCGGTTTTATAACTAATCAAGCCTGGGACCCCGACGCTCCGTATTATCTTTTTGCAGAACCGGCTTTTATAACCCGCACAAGCAATAACACAAACGCCATGCCCGGCGTTGTGAGCCAGCTTTTTGAAAATAAGGCAGGCCCAACGAATGTCGGTAACAGAGGCATGTGGGAACGCAGGGTCGCAACGGCTTACGTTTGCACGCTTTCAACGATAACAACAGCCGCGAACAGAGCTGAAGAATTGGTTCCATTAATCAACAATATGAGGAAGAGCTGGATTGAAAAAGGAAAAACCGTGACGTCGGACGATATGGTCGCAATCCTTATGGTTCAGGAGAAACCCACTTTTTGGAATGACGGTAAGCCTGAGATAGGGTATAAAGGCAGAGAAGTAGGATTTCCGGTAATTGATATCACTGATCTGCCGACATCGGTTGCGAGTATGTCAATAAAAGAAGGCGTCAAACACACAATCAGATATGACGCGACAAAAGCTCTGAAATATGTAGGTCCCGGCTTGGGACTTCCCGGAACCAAGAACGGCGCTTATATAGCAGTAAGCGACGACTCCGGTTCGCGCGATTATCAAATGTTTAAATTTGAAAGAACGTGGCTTGGCTGGAGCATGAGAGAACGAATCCGCCCCTACGCATATATTTTTGAGGGACCATACGCTAATGAACTTGCAACGCGTATGATGCTTGCGGGAATTCAAGTGAAGCGCCTTGCCGAAGATGTGACAATCGACGTTGAGGGTTGGAAATATAATCGGACGCCTTTTGTCAATCTTGCCGACGGCGGTTCTACGGGGTGGTTGAACAGGGACGTTACTGTGTATGAAATAAAGGACAGAGAGTTCAAAAAAGACTCGTTCGTCGTTTACCTCTCGCAGGTTCTTTTGAACCTCATTCCATTGTTTATGGAGCCCGATATATCATCGAACGTAGCCTCCTGTATTTTCCTTCCATACATGAGCGTTGCTCTGGGCGGCGCGTCAAGCGGATCCTTGCATCCTGACCTGGTTGGAGTGGAGATGCCCGCGTATCGCTACCTTAAAACCGTCGATCTTCCAACTTACGATGTGAATCATTATCTTCCTCTTGTCAACAAAGGAGCGGTAGCGCGTTTCTTCTCGTATCATACGCAGGAAGACAATACGGCTGTTCGCGCGGCTTGCGGGGAAGAGAACATCGTAGTTTACGATTACGATTTCCAGGTCCATACGAGAACGGATGCTCTTATTGGCGGAAGATTTGATATAACGCTTCCGACAAGCAAGAACACAAAAGGTTACCTGATCCTTTCAAAGAACGGATATCAGAAGTTGGAAACGCATTCGTCAATGTGCGGCTGGAATATAGCCACTATAGTAATCGCCGATCATGCAAACGCGCCTTTTACAATAAATACTGATTCTTCAGGTCAACCGATTGTTGGGGACGGAAGTAATCGAACGCTCCCGCGCGCGTTGCCGACAACTGACGATTTGATTGGCGTACGTATCATTGAAATAATCGAAAGCCCAATCACGAGCATATTTAAGGATGGCAAACTTCCGCCCGATACCGTAGAAACCGACAAGGGGTTTGAATATGTTGAAATGTTTACCGGTAAAGCCACACTTTTGAGTAACTCTACGCTTAACGGCTGGTATATCACAAGTGTAACGCCGCAAACCGGCAAAAACTGGAGAGCTGACATTATCAACGGTGAAGTTGTCGTATCATTTAATGGAGACGCGTACGATCAAACAGTGACAGTGCTGCTCACAAAAGAAGGATCTTTTGAAACCAGAGAAGTTGAGATTATCTTCTCCGGCGAGAAAAAAGGCTTAGACCTTGATGGCTGCAACGCCGGAGCTCCGGTGTTAGCTTTGCTTGCGCTTTTTGCGCTTGTTGTGAGAAGAAAAAAATAATAATTTTTAAGGTTTGACATAATGTGAGACCTGCTTCAGCGGGGGTAATTCCCCCGCTTTTTTACAGACTTACCCAGAGGTTTAGCCGCTCTACGCCGCGAGACGGGGGTATTAGAGATAGCTCAATCGGACAAATTTCTATTTATTCTGAAGGTGAACGTTGATTTAGTCGTCTTTGCGAAAAGCCTTTAGCCGCGAGCGAAGCGTGGCGGGCGTAAGCGCGACGTGGCAATCCAGTTTTAGTCTTTGTTTTTGTAGAAAAATCTGGATCGCCACGCCCTACGGGCTCGCGAAGACGTTTCAAATCAGCGCCGCGCCGAAAAGAGAGCGTGGCGAAGACGTTTCAAATCAGCGCCACGCCCTATGGGAATTCAGCGTCCCGCCCGCGCGCCAATTTAAACATCATAAATCCAAGCTATCTTCTTCAAGCAGGAAATTGTATATACCAATCGTCATAATGCCGTCTTCGTTTCTTCTCGTTTTTATGTTCTCGCGTACGACAATGATTTTCTTAAAGGAGTCTCCTATATAGAGCAGCGGTCTCTCTTCCTGTTTTATCTTTTCCGGCGAGTTCATGGAGAAAGCTGACTGTATGTAGTATTTCTGACTTCCTTTTGTCGCGATAAAATCAACTTCAAGCTGGCGTTTACTGCGCTTTCCATCGCCGTTTGCGGCGTTATGCTCCACAATGCCCACATCAACATGATATCCACGAATGCGCAACTCATTGTAAACGATGTTTTCCATAATATGGTTTTCTTCAATCCGCCTGAAATTCAGCCTTGCGTTACGAAGCCCGACATCTTCAAAATAATACTTGGCAGGCGAGCCAATATACCTTTTCCCTTTGACGTCAAAGCGGACAGACCTGCTGATCAGGAAAGCGTCTATCAGATAGCCGATGTAGGTATTAAGGGTTTTGTCACTGATTGTCTTGTTCTTCATGCTCTTAAACGTTCGCGCGAGCTTTGAAGGGTTCGTAAACGAGCCGATTGCGGATGATAAAACATTAATCAGCTCATCCAATTCATCCTTATTCCTGATTTTGTACCGGTCAACTATGTCGGAAAGATAGACCTTTTGAAACAACGTTTGAAGGTATTCCGATTTTTCCTCCGGAGTCTTTATTGAAAGAATTAAAGGCAATCCGCCGTAGTTGACGAAGTCGTCCCACGCTTCATCAGGGGCGCCATCGTAGACTGAGGTATACTCGCGGAAACTCAAAGGATGAACGCGTATCTCGTCTCCGCGTCCGCGAAACTCGGTAATAACATCAGAAGAAAGGAATCGGGAATTGCTGCCGGTGACATATACATCTGCGTTCCGGATATGGAGAAAGCTATTCAGCACATCCTCAAATTCGTCAAGCAACTGTATTTCGTCAAGTATGACAAAGTATGTCTGATTGTCTTGAATTCTCCTTTTGACATATTCCAGCATATTGTCAGGATCTCGAAGCCTTTTATTACTGCGATCGTCCAATGCGATTTCGATGATATGAGATTCTGGAACGCCACTTAGGAGCAAATGGTCATGGAACAAATTGAACAGTAAATAGGTTTTGCCGCACCGGCGAACACCGGTGACAACTTTAATCAGCCCGTTCATTTCCTTGCCTATTAACTTGTTCAGATAACCATCGCGTTTAATGACCTTGATATCGCGCGCCTCCCTATTACGAAATATGGTGATTTGTCACCTTTTTTCGTAATAGATTATATCCCATGCTTTAGCTTATGTAAATAGCAGATATTAATACCTTGAACAAAACACATTGTCAATAAAAACGTTAAGCTAATGGCATTGGGCAGAATGCTGCCACTACTATTCTGATGTGCGATTGTTGTGTTTTGGAGCGCGACTCGTCTCGCCCGGCAACCCTGCGGTTAAATGTAGCGATGGTCTGGGTTTTATAAACGGGCGGCAGAATGCCGCCCCTACTCAGTTCTACTGCTTTTTAACACTACGGAATCCAATCCCCAGCAACGCAAGCGCGCACATAAATCCAAGCGCCGCGTTACACCCTATTCCGTCGTCCGGAACAGCCTCAAACTCAACCGTGACTATTGCTGCTTCCGATAGGCTCGCAAGCGTGTATGAATTTGTCGTATTGCCTGCTATTACTGTACTATTCAGCTTCCACTCTTTCACTTGATAACCGCTGTTCGGATTTGCCGTAAATATAACGCTCTTGCCTTCCTGAAGCAATGCGCCTGACAAAACACTAACGCCGTCCGCTGCAGCCGCAAGTTCGCCGTTGCCGCCCACGACGTTGAACGTTACAGTATACGTTATTGACGAGTCCTCTTTCACCTTATATACGTGAACAACCGGATCGTTGTACAAACCGCCCCTTCGAAGCGCGTTTAATGTATAAAGGTATAGGCGCCTGGTTTCCGGATCAAAGCAGGAACCTGTTGCCTTTTGGTCATCTTTTGTCACATCATACGGATATTCCACAACGGATATACTGGAAGGCATGACGCTGATTCTCCCGATTGCGCCCGTTGCCGCCGCTCCCAATGTATCAAAGTCATAAAAGTACCAAACGTTTTGATTCTTACCGTTCCAGTTGTCTCCGCCGTAGTCATAGCCTATGCGACCTATCGCCTGTCTTGCAAAAGTGACATAGCCTTTTTTGTCCGGCAAGTCTATGAATAAACCGCTTGTAATAAAATCAACGGTCGACCAGGTTCCTTCCCAGGGTTTGCCAGGATTTTCCGCCGACCACGTTGAGTAGAAGTAATTGCCGTCACGGAAAGCGCGGTTGTAGATTGAAGAGTAGATAATTGGAAGTAAATCCATGTCGCCGCTTACCCGCGCGTCGGCAGAAACCGCTGCTAACGATGGTCCCCAAGGCGCCGAGGCGTTTATAGAATAGTTGCCGCCAAAACCCAACGCCAATTTACGTCCGCCGGTATATTTTTGCGCAAAACTATCGGGGAGCCTGGCAACGCCGCCCCAAAACGATTTTAAAGGCGCTCCTCCTCTATCTTCCGGCTGGAACCATTGTTGCACTTCTGTCAAAACACCGCCGTCCAGTCGAGCGGAACGCAGAACTGGGAATGATATAGAACCCTGGGTGTAATAGCTGTTCCAGTTTGTCCAGTAAAGCAGATCGCTTTCCTCGTCATACCACATGGTACCGTTGGAAGTCGCCGCAGCATCCTTCGACAAACCGCCAAATACTGTCCGCAACTCCGCTATGGGAATGTCGCTCCAATCGTTGCCGACGAATTTGCCCAATTTTGGTATGGCTACTTCATACACGCTTTGCTGATATGTGCCTGTCGCCAGTAACATACGCTTTTCCCCGTTAACAGTTCGCAAAGTTATTCCGCTTTCAAAAAATGCCTTTTCGTCGCCTTGAGGTATACCGGGTACCGATGGCATTGAGAAGCTGCCCTCATATTCGAAATCGTATATGTCCAACACTCCGGGCACGCGCGGCGTTGGAGGCGGCAGTTCCGGCCGGGGAGCAACTGTAATTCTAACAACAACGGCTTCGCCATAAAATGGTCTTGTCGGATAATCCATGTTCGGACGGTATATGTAAGGGATTATCCAGTCAACCAACTGCCAGATCATGGTATACTCGCCGGGCGCGGCTGGCGCGCGCAATGACACGTCGTACGTAAACGTCGCGTCGGGGCTGACGAGAGAACCTTGGTTTGGCGATAAGAAAAATGTTCCGAAGGTTTCATTGTAATCCGGACCTCGGCTCATGAAGGTCGCGCCGCGCTGACCCGCGTCATAGACCTGCCCCCAGGTCGCGCTTCCTGTATTTTTAACAACTATGGCGAGTCGAAAAACCTGATCGGTCACAAGCTGCACAGGCGCGTCTCCGGATGTGTACGAGACCCCGTTCGCCGAGACCGAAATTATCTCGCTGTCCATTTCGGGACTCGCGAAGGCAAATGGCGCGAAGCTATATGATAACGTTGTCAATGCCAGAAACATTACTAAAACTGATTTTAAAACTTTTTTTTGCATATGAAACTTTCCTTTCGATAATAATTTTATTTCTTGAATTTACTGGCGCGCCCGAGGAGACTTGAACTCCTGACCTATGGCTCCGGAGGCCATCACTCTATCCACTGAGCTACGGGCGCAAAATTTTAAAACAAACAGCAATTTTTATATTGAGTCCAACCAAATAGTAACTTTACACCATCGCTTCCAATTATTCAATAGAGTTTTACATGTTACATCATCCTTTTGTAGTATACTGTTTTAAATATAATAATGAAACAGGAGGATTCTTAATGATAAGAAAGATAATCAAAATAAATGAAAATAAGTGTAACGGCTGTGGTCTGTGCGTGTCCGCCTGTCATGAGGGAGCGATTGGTCTCATTAGCGGAAAAGCAAAGCTGTTGCGCGATGATTACTGTGACGGGCTTGGAGACTGCCTGCCGGTATGCCCAACGGGAGCTATAACTTTTGAAGAAAGGGAAGCGGCGGAATACGACGAAGCCACAGTAAAAGCCAACATAAAAAACAAACAGCCGGAGACTTTAGCTTGCGGCTGCCCAGGCGCGCATTCAAAACCTATAGAGCGGGAAAGCTGTAGTAATGCTGCTCAGGAACAACAAGTGGAAACTTGCCTTAACCAATGGCCTGTGCAAATCAAACTTGTACCGCCCAACGCCCCATATTTCAACAACGCGGATTTGCTAATAGCGGCTGACTGCACAGCTTATGCCTACGGCAATTTCCACGGCTCGTTTATGAAGAATAAAATTACAATTATCGGTTGTCCAAAATTGGACGAAGGTGACTATACTGAAAAACTGACTAACATTTTTAAGCTTAATAACATAAAATCCGTTATGGTAGCTCGAATGGAGGTACCTTGTTGCGGCGGAATTGAAAACGCGGTTGTAACCGCGCTAAAAAAATCTGGAAAGCTCATTCCGCATCAAATTGTTACTTTCTCCACCGACGGAATTGTATTAGTTTCTTAATTTAAAACGAAAGAGTGGGGAATACTTAATGTACCGAAACCGCATACCATTGTATAAGGATTTAGAAAAGCGTCTTGACAGCAAATTACTTGTTTACATAACAAGCGACCGCAGAGGTTTTGAAACGCAAATAGCGAGGGATGTCATCGACATTTTCATAAATCATTTGGACAAGATAGGCGAGGCGCCCAAAATTTCGCTCTATCTGTACACGCGCGGCGGAGAAACTGCCGCTGCATGGAATATAATCAACTTAATGAAATTGTATTGCGACAAATTACAAGTTATTGTTCCTCACAAGGCTCACAGCGCCGGAACGCTCATTTGCATCGGCGCAAATTCAATTATAATGACCAGGCAGGCAACGCTTGGACCTATTGACCCAAATGTCAATACTTTCTTAAATCCGCCTATCCCGGGCGCGCCGCCGCAAAACACTTTTCCTGTCAGCGTTGAAGCCGTAAAAGGATACCTGGCTTTTGCCAAAGAAGAATTGTCTATCAAAGATGACGCGGCGCTTGCAAGTATCATGATAAAACTTTCGGAAGCGGTACACCCGTTAGTATTGGGACAAGTGTTTCGTTCCAGAGCGCAGATAAAAATGCTGGCGGAAAAACTGCTGATAAATCAAATTACCGACCCTGCGAAGATTCAGCAAATAATTGAGTTTTTATGCAGCGATTCCGGCAGTCACGACTATACTATCAACAGAAGCGAAGCGGAGAAGATGGGGCTTAAAATTGATAAGCCGGATGAAGAAATGTATAAAACTATCAAGGCTATTTACGATGACATGAGCGTTGAATTGGGAGTAGAACTGCCTTTTGATTTGACGGCGTATGCGCAATCCGGTTCCGGCGTATACAGCATTAAGCGCGCGCTCATCGAAAGCGTCGAGGGCGGAAGCAACTATTTCGTCACGCAGGGAAAAGCCACGCTGGTTCCAATTCCTCATCATCCGGGAATGCCTCAAATGGGCATTCAGCAGCAAGGCATTCATGACGAGAGAATTTTTGAAGGGTGGAAACACGAGATTTAGCTTGTTATTAACTTTGTCTCCAAGTTACGTTATCAAACGCTAAATGATATATTGCGCTCTATTATGTCGAGAGCTTCTTGTATGTTTTCGGCAAAGTAATGGTTTTCGCGTTCGCTTTCCTGACGTACGCCTATTGATATTCCTGCGTTTTCATACATGCTGACGTCGTTTTCTCCGTTCCCTACGGCAATAACCTCAGATTTATCAATTTGGAGCTTTGAAGCCAGGAATTTTAACGCTTTTCCCTTGCTTAACCCGTTAGGAACAATGTCAAATGAATCGTAATTATCAAATATGCGAGCGCCTCTATCTTTTAAGGCTTCATAATATTCTGCGATCACTTTTGCTATTACTTTTTTATCGTTTTCATTATTAAAATACACGGTAAAAATAACTCTGTTTGGCTGAAACCAAACATCACGATTGCCATAAAAAGTTATCTCAATTCTTTCCCTGATTTCAGAGAAAATGCTCAGAACTCCCATGTCATAAGGAAGTTCGTAGTATTCAACCGGAGGCAAGGAAACCCCGAATTGTATAGACGCGCCATTTTCTCCGATAAAAATCCCATCCTTAAATTGACACTGTCTGGCAAGACCGACTATGTAATAAGTGGGTTTACCTGAACAAATGGCAATTTTCACTCCGTTTTCCGACAGCAAGTTCAATCTCAACACGATGTCGTTTGGTATTTCGCAGCCTACTGACGCAAGCGTATCATCCAGATCAAAGATAACAAGTCTCATTTGATTTCCTCTTTTTTCTATGGGACTGTAAAAGCAAAAAATAATGACAATTCAATAATTTACTTATTAGACGTTTTATTCTCAGAATTGTCAAGACTACTTCTCACGTCTTTAATTATTTCATTTATCACCGCTAAATACTCGCCTTGCAAGCAGGCGCCGGTGATTATCTCCCCGACAATGTCGCCTCTGGAATCTACGAACATTGTTGTGGGAACATTCCTGATGGAATTCATTATGCTTTCCATCCCTTCGCTTGGAAGCAGTTGAACAAAATCTGCTCCGGCATATTCTAAAATATCTTCAGCGTAGAATATCGTTCCAGGCTCGTTTCCATCCATAAGGACACCATACATCTCAATTTCGCCGGGCAGATTGTCGTACGCTTCCGCGAGTTCCATCATTTCTTCAAGAGAAAAGGGATTCCATGTCGCCCAAAAATTGATTATCGTGATTACGCTATCGGAAAAAATTTCATTTGTGAAGACGTCTCCTTCAATGTCTTTTGCGGAAAACTTTGGGAACTCCACAGCTTCTGCTATTGCGCCCACTGTGAGTATAACAATCAACGTGATCAATATCGTAATAATCACTTTCACTTTTTTCATCAAATCCCGCTCCTATCAAGTACTTAATGGTATTGAAATTTAGTAAATAAAATCTATAAATTTAATTCGCTTTCCTTTTTATTCGGCATTTTCAGCATTTTTCTTTAAAAAATCGGTCTCTTTATCTGATTTTCGTTGAATCGTATATGCCCTCATGATATGATAAGCTGGGCAGCGCGCGGAAAAACTGTTGTTGTAGGCATCTTTTTTTCGTATTAAATATGCGAAGGGACGCCCGTAACAGGTTTGCAACAACTTGCGCGGCGGCTACATTAATACATATTGATGAGAGGAGCATGAAAAACGTGCGTAATATTTATTTTTACTTCATGTTCGTTTTGTATATTCTGGATTTTTTCTGGGATCAGTTTTTGTCGTACCTGAATCGTACGAAGATGAGTCCGATTATGCCAAAAGAATTGGAGGGAATCTATGACGCTACAGAGTACGCCAGACAGCAGGCGTACCAAAAAGAAAACAACCGCTTTGCAATGTTTGTCAGAAGCGTTACGTTCGCTGTAGGGATTACGGTTTTGTGGCTCGGAGGAATGGGCTGGTTTGACGAGCTTCTACGAGTGTATATTGAAAACGCTGTCTTGCTGTCGGTGGTGTTTTTCTGGTTATTGTCTATTATCTTATGGATAATGAATATTCCTTTGAACTGGTACGATACTTTTGTCATAGAGCAAAAGTTCGGCTTTAATAAAACATCTCCACGAACATTTGTGACGGATGAGATAAAAAGTTTAGCGCTCACGATAGTTTTGGAGGGAATAGTTATATCTATTCTCGTGATTACTTTCCGATATATCAAAGGGTACTCATGGCTGTGGGCTTGGGCAGGAATTTCAGTCTTTACGCTCACGCTTACGTTTTTTTATTCCGAGTGGATCGTCCCGCTTTTCAACAAACAAACGCCGCTCGAAGAAGGCGAACTCCGAACGGCGATTGAAGCTTGCGCAGAAAAATCCTCATTCTCCATTCGCGATATTTACGTAATCGACGGCTCAAAACGAAGCACAAAATCCAATGCGTATTTTGCGGGATTTGGAAAGAAAAAGCGCATCGTTTTGTACGATACGCTAATCAATGATTTAATCACAGAAGAAATAGTAGCCGTTCTTGCACACGAAATAGGTCATTATAAAAAGAGGCACGTGATTTACCATACGACAATTGCGATTGCAATCATGGGCGTCCTGCTTTGGACGTTGACGCTGTTTTTGGATAATCCGGCGATAGCTTATGCGCTTGGCGGATCAACGCCGTCTTTCCATTTATCTTTAATCGGTTTTTCTATACTATATTCGCCGCTGTCCGAGATATTGACTTTTACGGCGCATTGCATCTCGCGCAAACATGAAAAAGAGGCCGATTATTTCGTTGCCAAGCTTGGAATGGGAGAGGCGCTTATCGAGGCGCTCAAAAAAATATCTTCAAAAGCGCTCTCAAATCTTACGCCTCATCATTTTGTCGTATTTTGGAGTTACTCTCATCCAACGCTGTTGCAAAGAATGAATTATTTGCAAGCCTCCTCCGAAAACTCCCCAATGTCAATAAGTCAGGAATAAATACTTCCTAATGGAGGCGAGTGAAATGTGAAAATGTGGGTAGTAATGTGTTGCAAATGTATTACAGTATTTGATTCATAGGGTTTTGCGTCTTTTGCCAGAAAGGAGTGTTCTTTTTGAGAAGAATTATAAGATATAAAAGAAAAGGCGTTCTGCTTGTTGAAATTCTTGTT
>Ga0099364_10001001_pt1 | contig 47574 bp, 36 predicted proteins | sample TergutTh196P3_FD_73070 | JGI IMG/M metagenome (GOLD analysis project Ga0099364, IMG submission 73070) | Microcerotermes parvus P3 segment gut microbial communities from Pointe-Noire, Republic of the Congo - Th196 P3 | ecosystem: Host-associated > Arthropoda: Insects > Digestive system > Gut ...
TGATATTGTGATTGGCAGCGGGGGCCTAACAACCGTTGCCGATATAAAAGGCTCAATCGAAGCCGTAACCGGCGGCACTGTCACTGTCACCGGCAGTATGACCGGCGTGTCGGAGACGCTCACGCTCAACATTCCCGAAGACGTGACGGTCAAGTGGGCGGCGACATTCGAGAGCGTGGATTCTTTCCCCCCCAACGAAGCCCTGATAGAGATTTCCGGCGAGGGGACGTTTGAGGTTGTCGGCGGTAATATCAGCGTGTCGGGCGAGTACAGCTATGCGATTAACGCCGCCGCTAAAGACATCACCGTAACCGTCAGCGGCGGTACGGTCAGCGCGTCGGGCTACCGAAGCACAGCGATTTTCGCCCTCGAAAGTGAAGTAACCGTCAACGGCGGCACGATCAGCGCGTCGGGCGATAATAACGCAGTAGCGATTTACGCCATGAGTAACAGCACCGTAACCGTCAGCGGCAACGGCGAGGTCAGCGCGTCGGGCAACCAAAGCTGTGCGATTAACGCCACCGACAGTACCGTCACCGTAACCGGCGGCAAGGTCAAAGCGGAGGGCTTCAATAGCAAAGCGATTCACGCCGATAGCAGCACCGTCACCGTCAGCGGCGGCACGATCAGCGCGTCGGTCGAGCGAAGCACAGCGATTTTCGCCTACGGCAGTATCGTCACCGTAACCGGCGGCGAGGTCAAAGCGGAGGGCGAAATGAGTTGTGCGATTACCGCCGTCAATGGCAGCACCGTCATCGTCAGCGGCGGCGAGGTCAGCGCGGAGGGTGACCGAAGTTGCGCGATTGACGCCGATAGCAGTGCCGTCACCGTCAGCGGCGGCGAGGTCAGCGCGGAGGGCGGCGGTACAGCGATTATCACCCACGACAGCAAAGTCACCCTCAGCGGCGGCACGGTCAGCGCGGGTGACAGCCATGCGATTTCCGACAACAATGAAAGCAAAAGCACTGTAACCATCGACGGCGCTGTAACCGTGAGCGGTATGATTGCCGCGGACATAACCATTGAGAGCGGCGCGACACTGACTATACCTAACGGCAGCGTGCTGTGGGTTTCCTCTATGTACGATAAGAAAACTGAAACGACAGTTGCCTTCACGTTAACGAACAAAGGCACGATTAACAACTTCGGCACCCTTGAAAACCTCGGCGAGATAACGAACAGCGGCAGTATTTATAACTACGGCACGATTTATAATAACAACGGCACGATTCAAAACAAAGGCACGATTTACAGCGACAGCCCCATTGCGGGCGACGTGACGACAGTCCCGCTGCCCAAGGCGCCAGAAACATCAGAAATACCTTATTACATATACTTTGAGCCGACCCCGCCCGCCCCGCCGGTTTCGGCGGCGGACACGCCGTCAGACTGGGCGAAAGCGGCGGTTGAGCAGGCGCGGAAGCTCGGCCTTGTGCCGGAGCATTTGGACGGCAGCTGGCGCCGCTGGCTGAACCGCGCGGAGTTTGCGGCCTTCGCGGTGCTGTTGTACGAGTATTTGGACGGCAGGACAATCACGGCGTGGAGCCTTTTCGACGACACGACGGATGTGAATGTGGAGAAACTCGCAGGTTTAGGCATAGTAAAAGGCGACGGCACCGGCATATTCAACCCAAATGGCAACTTTTCGCGCGAAATGGCGCTGACGCTGATGTATAACATTTTGGTGAAGCTGGGGTACTACCTCCCGCCGTCAGAGCCGAGCTTCAGCGACGCGGACAGCATTTCCCCGTGGGCGCGCGAGGCGATAGGTGCGCTTCAGCGGGCAGGAATCATCAAAGGCGACGGCACAAGGTTCAACGCGCAGGAAACCTTCAGCCGCGAGATGGGCGTTGTGACCATGGCGCAGATTTTGGAGTGGGTGGCTCCCCTCTCATAACGGGCGGACGAATTGCATAAATATGATACCGGACGCCGAGGCGTCCGGTAAATTTTTTATTGGGGGTGCGGCGCTATGGCGGATTTTCAGCTTGTGGGGGCGGGGGGCGGCGGGCTTGACTCGCCCGCGTTTCTGCGCGGATTGCAGGCCGCGCTGCTGGCGGCGCTGCTGCACAGGGGGCTTTTGACCCTGCGGCAGTATGAGATATGCGCCGGGGAGTCGGAGCGTTTTCCGTGAGGGGGGATTTGATTGCAGCTGCGGCTGGCGGCGTATTGCCGCGTGTCCACGGACAGGGACGATCAGGCGGGTTCGCTTGAGAGCCAGAAGCGGTTCTTCGGCGAGTATATCGGGCGCAATCCGTGCTGGGAGCTGGTGGAGGTGTACGCGGACAACGGCGTTTCGGGGACCTCGACCAAAAAGCGCCACGCCTTTAACCAAATGATAGCCGACGCGCAGAGCCGCGCTTTTGACCTGATTATTACCAAGGAAATCAGCCGGTTCGCGCGTAATACGCTCGACAGTATTTTCTACACGCGCAAGCTGAAGGAGCTGGGGATCGGGGTTATTTTTATGAGCGATAATATTAACACGCTGGACCCCGACGCGGAGCTGCGGCTGACTATCATGTCGTCGATCGCGCAAGAGGAGAGCCGCAAAACCTCCGACCGCGTGAAGTGGGGGCAGAGGCGGCGCATGGAGCAGGGCGTGGTGTTCGGGCGCAGTATGCTGGGCTATGACGTGCGCGGCGGAAAGCTCTATGTGGAGGAGCGGGGCGCGGAGACCGTGAGGCTGATTTTTCACAAGTTCGTCAACGAGGACAAGGGCACGCATGTGATCGCGCGCGAGCTTCGAGAGGCGGGCATAGAAACCGCAGGCTATATGAAGCAGTGGTCGAACACCGTGATCCTGCGGGTTCTGCGCAACGAAAAATATTGCGGCGATCTGGTTCAAAAGAAAACCTATACGCCGGATTATCTGACCCATGAAAAGCGGTATAACCGCGGCGAGGAGGAGTTTGTGACGCTTCGTGACCACCATGAGCCGATAATCGGACGCGGGCTTTTTAACAGGGCGCAGGCGGAGCTGGCGCGGCGCTCTCCCCCTGAAGGCCAAAAGGCAAAGCATTCCAACCGCTACTGCTTCTCGGGTAAAATCAAATGCGGCGTCTGCGGCGGTTCCTTTGTGTCGCGTTCAAAAAAGCGCAAGGACGGCAGTGTATATAAAGCGTGGCGCTGTTTTGAGAGCGTTAAAAACGGCGCGTCGCATATTGATAACGCGGGCAATCAAGTCGGCTGTTCATGCCCGTCTATCGGCGACGACGACGCGAAACGGATTCTGCGGGAGGTTGTTCAAAGCCTTCAAATCGACAGGCGCGGGATTGCCGGCAAGCTGACCGGCGCCGCCGCGCGCGCGCTGAACGGCGATATGCCGGCGGGATGCCACCGCGGCCGGAGAGAGGAGCAGTCCGGGCTTTTGGCAAATATATCCGGTACGCTTGAAAATTTATTAGCGGGAGAGGAATGGGACGACATTTTTTACCGCGGCTTGATTGATAAGCTGACGGTGTATGACGACAGCAGCGTTGAAGTGTTTCTGGGCGGCGTTTCGCCGCCGTGGCGCTTCGTCCGCGTGAAAGGCGTCATTCCGGCATCTCACAAGGTACAGAGGAGCTGGGACATTTTGAAATGATCGGCGCTATCGTTTATCAGCTGACGCGCGACCTTACTATTGAGGAGATAAAAGCCGCCGGTTTCGACTCGTACTTTGTCGATCACACGACGGGTATCTATACTGTCGCCGCGTCGGGGACGCCGTTCTCCGCCGGGGCGTATGCCTCGAAGGGCGACGTGATCACGGATCTTCATGAGGATTTGGCCGCTGAACAGAAAGCCAGGACGACCTATGACAACATACTCCGGCTGTGCGACGACCCCGATGTCATCGACCCCATACGGTTCCTCAGGCAGCGCGAGGTTATACATTATCAGCGTTTTGGTGAAGCAATAGATGTCAGTTGAAAGTGGAAGAAAATCCCTTCAAAATCTTCTCGAAGGGCTCTTTTTGACATGCCAGTCTGTACATCCCCAGTATCCCGGCATAAGCGGGCTCATCCCCGCCGATGCCGCAGAGCTCGGTCAGCGTCCGCTCTGGTGAAAGCGGGCGCGTTTCGCCGGAAAAACGCAGTGCCAGCGCGATGCCCAGCATGACACCCATCGGGCTGATATTTTTCCGTTGGCACAGCCGCAGCGCGCCCGCTAAACGGTCCTTCTCCGCCAGCTTACGCGGAAGATCACGGCCCACCCGATATACCGTGTCGCCCAGCTGACGGTTCCCGAAACGGCGTAATAAATCCTCCACATGCGCGTACAGCTCCTGTCTGTCCGCGTTATAACACAGGCTCAGCGCGTCCGCGCAGGACAGCATGGCGTTTTGTACGATGTCACGGATGGCGGGCGTTTCCATCGCCTCCCATATGTATGTAAGCCCGAGATAATCGCCGCAGTAGGCGGCCAGCGCGTGTCCCATATTGTGAATATACAGCTTGCGCTCCACATAAAACAAAAACGGGGAAAACGGCACGATGCCCTTCAGTTCCGGAATGCCCGCCTTAAACGCGCAGCTGTCCACCGGCAGGGCGGAATACTCCTCCACGCAGACGCGCAGGGGGTCTCCGTCCCGCAGCTCTTCGGTCTGAAGCGGCACCATGCGGCCTATGGAGGTTTCCACAAGGCCCACATTGTTCATAAACCAGTGATGTGACTCTTGGGGCAAATGCTCTAGGATCAAACCGCGCAGATACGGCCCCGCGTCCGCCAGATTCTCGCAGACAAGAATATCCAGCGGCGCGCCGCCCCGCGCAAAGCGTTGCAGCAATCCCGCGGCGATCGGCGCCGCGATACGCGGCAGGATGTTCGCGCCCACGGCGGTCGCCATAAGCTCGGCATCGGCGATGGCGCGGGCAATCTGTTCCGTTTCAAGCCCGCTCACCGCCGTGATATTCTTGACCGTCAGATCGGTATGTATATCTCCCGAAAGAATACGCAAGGGATAATCGCGGCGCTCACGCAAGGCGTTCACGACCTCCGCATTGATGTCGATAAATGTCGTATAATAACCGGATTCGGACAGAAGCTGGCCGATAAAGCCTCTTCCGATGTTTCCCGCGCCGTACATGACGGCTTTCTTTACAGGCATGGCCGGCCCCTCCTTTTTGGCATTGACCCCGCCGCGCTATAAACTGCCGCGCAGCTCCGCGAGAGGCTTCATGCCGTCGATGGAATTGCTGCTGGAAAGGTTTGCGGCGGCGGCCAGATTCGCAATACGCAGGCCCTCCTCCGGGCCGAGACTGTTAGCCAGCGCGTAGAGCATACCCGCGCAGAACGCGTCCCCCGCTCCGACGGTGCCCTTTATGTAGCCGTCAGGCAGCCGCAGGGAGGGCTGAAAGAAGAAAGAGCCGTCCTTCGTCATCGCCCATCCGCCTTGCGGCGCGTGTATTACAACGAGCTTTTGAACGCCCCGAGCCAGCAAGGCGGCGCAGGCGTCACGCGCTTTGTCCTCTAAGACAAGCCCGTTTTCATCGCAGAGCGTCAGTCCTGTTGTGCAGGAGGCCTCGATCTCGTTCATAAACAGCACATCGACATAGGGCAGACAGGGCAGAATAACCGTTTGGTACCGCTCGCCCGTCTCCGTCACCAAATCTATTGACGTTTCTATCCCGCGCTGCCGGAGAGTGTGCAGCACACGGCCCATTTCGCTGCCGAAGTCCGGGTCGGGCTTATCCATGCGGTTCAGCAGCAGCGCGTAGCCGACATGCGCGTTCGTCGTGTCAATAGCGTCAAAATCAATATCGTCAGCCCCGAAGGCCGCGCACGCGCCCTGCGCTTGAAAGAAGGTGCGCACCCCCGTGTCCGTTTCCGTCATCACGTCGGTAAAAGACGTGGGGAGCGACGGATGTTTACGGATCCCCGAGATGTCGATGCCGTAAGAGGCAATTTTGCCGGTCAGATACGCTCCGCTTTCGTCATCGCCCACCATACCGGCGGCAGCGACCTCGAGTTCCGGCGCTAGTACCTTTAGATCAATGGACGTATTGGCGGCAAGTCCGCCCACGCACCGCGATATTTCCACGATGTTGCAGAGATTGCCCGGCGGCGGATAGCGGTCGATTATTTTGATGCTGTCCACGATCAGGCTTCCGATAAAGGTTACACCTTTCCGCATATGCTTCACTCCTTGAAAACGATTTTTACAGCCGTCACAGCGTACGCGCTCATACGGGCAGTCAGCGTTTTTCCGGCGATCACAGGCGCGCCGCCGTCCAGCTCGCGCTCGTGGGCGTCCACATAGACCGCCGACTGCGGCTCCTCCTGAAACACAAAGACAGCGCTGCCGTCTTTGCCCGACACCTCGCAAAACCGTAGTATAACGCCCGCGCCGCCGTCCTCCTGCATCTTGACGGAGGAAATTACCGCCTCGGATTCCTCCAGCCGGAGAAAGCTGCCGGACAGCGGGAGGCTGCCCGTATGGGCCTCCGCCGCGACCGTGACCGCCGGATGATTAAAGCTCAGGGAGGTTTGCAGCAGGCTTTTTGTATCGGTATCCTTAATGATACCGATTCCGAACGCAAACTCGTGCTGATAACATTCGGGGATGCCGTCCGGCTCATAGGCGCTCCTGATCAGTGTCAGCGACATGGAATTGTCCTTGCAGCGGTATCCGTATTTATCGCGTGACAGCAGCATCAGCCCGCCGTGGCCGCCGCGCGGCGCGAACGCAAAGCTAAGTCCGGGGACGTCATAGTCCATGCCCGCGCGTTCCGCAGCGCCGAAGGCCGTGTCATAGACAAACCTGTTGCAGTCAAACGACAGCGGGGCGCAGAACGAAAGCTGCGGAATCATTTTACCCGGCTCCCCGAACTCGCGCCAGTCACACTCCGCACTGTATTCCAGAATGCGGCTGTTTTTTTCCAGAGCTACGGTCACCTTCAGCTTGGAGTTCTTGACCGGCGCCGTGAACGAGAGCGTCCTTCGCAGGCTGCCGGAGACGTCGGTCAGCTTTACATCCGTGATGAGCGGCGTGACGTTCATATACCGCCCGACACACCAGGCCGTCATGCCCTTTACGTCGTCCTCCTCGATATAGCGTAACACACCGCCTCCCGTCTTGTCAATGTATTCCTCGCCTGTTTCCTTATCGGTAAACGAGATGAGGCGCGCGTCGCGGCTGTCAAAAACCGCACGGACAAGTTCGTTTTCAAGGACAAATTCCGTCAAGGTATCCACATGCCATTCGGTTTTTATTGGTACGGGCACAAAGCCCCGCGTTTCCTCCAGCTTTACCGTGCGATAACCGAACGGTTCGATTTCACATAGGACAAGCGCGCGGAAATAGTAGTGATCCCAATAGCGCAGCGGGGCCTTATCGAGAATCTCAAATTCAAGATGTTCGCCGTTTTCATCGACAAAGCCCGCCTTGCTGATGTCGCCCGGCCAGTCCCAAACCGTGATGAGCGACGGGGTCGTTTTTGCGGTCTGCGTCGTATTGAACAGATTGAACAGGCGCTTACCGCCCCCCGCCGTGCTTGACGCGGTGTAGTTAAACCCGCTCACGCCGAAGCCGACGCCCGCGCCCTCCGCTCGGGAATCCCTGCGCGGTTCGCCCTCCGGAAGCAGGGCGGCAGTGTTGATAGCCGCGCTGAGCGCCCGGACAGCAGCGCTTTTCCGCGTTCCGGCGCAGGCCATCGTCTTCTGGAACATCCCCAGAGCGTACTCCCGTGTCGCAATTACGCAGGAGCCGGGCAGGATGTCGTGGAAATGGCTGAACAGCACAGGCTCCCACGCCGACGCGAACGTTTTCGCGTTGTAGGGATACTTTCCGCAGAGCTGGGAAAAGGTGTTCAGCGCTTCCGCCTCATACAGCGCCGACTCCGATACGCGGTTGGCTTTTTTGATTCGCGTTTGCGTTGTGTAACAGCCGTCAAAAATAAAATTCAGCTCACTATCAACAACGGGCAGCTCAAGGGTATCCAAATAAGTAAAGAAATCCAGAAAACGCCCGAATTGCAGCGAGGGCATACAGGGCCACTTGCTCATATCCAGAATGCGCTCGATGTCACGCCGGGTCACGCCGCCCCCATGGTCGCCTACGCCATAGACATGGAGCATCCGGTCGAGCCCGTTCCTTTTGCAGAACGACGGGATATACTGAAACGTATCCGGCGCGATGGTGTCGTTATACCATGTCGGCTCGCGGAAAACCTTGACTTCCGCGCCGGAGGGGGCGCGCCACCGGTACAGATGATGCCCCTCGTATCCCCGGCAATGGTAATAGTACTTCACGCCGCCCGTGCTTAGAATTTCCGGGACATTGAAGTTATGTCCGAACGTGTCCGGCTCAAAGTCGATCTGAAACTGATCGTCCGCCAGGCCGAGCAGTTCTTTCAGATAGCGGCGCGTGTACAGGAGGTGCCGCGTCTGGCTTTCGCCGCTTGTCATGTTCTTGTCAAGCTCCACCCAAGTGGAGGCTGTAACCTCCCAGCGGCCCTCACGTATGCGCTCGCGGATTTCGGGGAGCATTTCCGGCGCGTATTCTTCAATTAGCCTGTACACCGAGGCCTGTGACTGGGCGAAGGTGAAGCCGGGATATTCGCGCATCAGCATAAGCATCGTGCGCAGGGTATCCACCGCGACGGAAGCCGTTTCGTCAAAGCTCCACATCCAGTTCATGTCAATGTGGGCATGGCCGACGCAGCTCACGGTAATCGCCTTGGCGCGGGGCGACGCCGGCTCCATGCTCTTTTCGAGAGCCAGCGCGGCTTGCTTAGTCATCGCGCCGTCCTCTTCAAGACGGCGCTGTATGTCCGCCGTCAGCGCGTCCAGCAGGGTGTCCAGCCCGTCCCCGCAGAGCGCCATTTCCTCAAGATACAGCATTTGCGCCAGAATCCGCTCTCCCCAGTAATTTGTCAATTGGGCCTTGATTTGGTTTTGCGTCCTATGTCTCTCTTTCATGTGATGACCTCCTGATTTTATTAATATAAAGGCTGCGCCGCCTATGAATGATAATTCGCGCCGCGATAGGACAGGGGCGTCATGCCCGTTTCGTTCTTAAAAGAGTAGAAGAAGTAATTTTTATTGACATACCCCACCAGCTCCGCAATCTCATTGACGGAGAGGTTAGTACCCTCCAGCAGGGTCTTGGCCTTGTCAATGCGGATTTTTCTAATATAGTCGTTGACGAACACTCCGGCGACATCCTTGAACATGCGGGCGAAGTATTTGGCCGTGTAGCCGTACTTGGCGGCAAAGGTGTCGATACTCAGGTTTGAGTCCCCGTAGTTTTTACGGATATAGGCGGTGGCCTCATTAATAATTTTTTGCATCTTCTTGCTGTTCTTTTGCAGATTCAGCTGCTCCACCGCCTGCTGATACTGATTAAAGAGCGTAATGAACCACTCCCGTGTCTGCCCGATGGTTTCCGGCAGGCTGCCGTACGGCGGGGGATTGATGGGATCGGAGTTTTCGCCAATAGCGCTGTTCATAGTACGCGCGCAGGTGAGCAGCATATGCATCAGCAGCATACCCGCGCTGCTGCTCTCGTACAGAGCCAGGTCTTCAATCAGCCGGTCCACCGCCGCCGCGTAGTCCTCCGTCCGGTTCTGGCGGATGGCCTCCAGCAAGGCTGTCTCCAGCTCCGGCTTGATTTGCCCGCTTACCCTCAGGTTAATCTTCACCAGCTCGTCGTCGATGATTTGACCGTAACCCAGCACAAAGCGGTTGTCCGCCATGCTGACGGCGCTGTCATAGGACTGCCGTATGTCCCGCAGTATCTCCGCGTGGCAGCCCAGTCCGATAGTCAGGCTGCGCCCTAAGGTTTGGTAGACAATACTCTTGACCTCAAACAAAAGCTCCCGAACGGCTTCTGACACCGTGCCGTCCGGCTGGTTGAAAATCAGCGCCGTGGAAACTCCGGCCAGCAAAACGGTTTCGGCGTTCAGCCTGTCCTGAAACGCGTCCCGTATTATCTGGCGGACGGTGGCGCCGTAGAGGTAACGGTGCTCGGGCTTGATCCCGCTGAGTTCGTCGATTTGCACGACAACGACGCACAAACCGTTCGGCTCAACCGCAAGCGAATATTCCTCGGCCTTTTCCAGAAGCAGCTCCTCGCTGATGACCTCGGTCAGCATCCAGCGCAGAAAGCTCTCCTTCAGCTCGGAAAACTTCTCCTCCTGATTCTTTCGCATCAGGCTGGTCTGCTCCATAATCTGCGTGAAGCCGTCCATTATGTAGTCCAGCTCGTTTCTCAGCACCCTGCGGCTGGACGTGTGATTCAGCTTGCCTACGCGTTTGACCAGCAGGTCGATGGGCGTGTAGATATTGCGGGAGAGGAAGAACACAAAAACGCCGCTTAACAGAAGCATACCCAGCGCGATATATGAAATCCGGTTGCTTCTCTCCCGTATGAAAGCGGTAATCTGCCCATAGTCCTGAATGTTGACCAGAACCCAGCCGTTCACATCCAGCTTGATATAACTGACCACATAGTCCTGCCGTTCGCTGGTCAGCGTAAAGCTGCCGCGGGCTTCCGGCGCGGTCTGAATATTCTCCCAGCCCTCTCCGGCCAGCAGTTCTTCGCGGGAGGTTTCCGTCAGGCTGCGGGAAACCGGCCGGCCGCCGGAATCCAGCAGCAGCGTCTCCGTGCCGGTGCCGTCTCCCAGCAAACCCAGCTCAGCCGCATCAAAGACGTTGATTACAATACTGCGCTCCACGCTCCGGCTATCCTGACGGAACACCGAGTAAATAAAGGATAGCACATACCGGGGGCCCGGCTCGGCGTTGGGGAGTTCCCGGGATACCAGTGTGCGCCGTTCTGTCCCAAGCGCGATGACGCTGCTGTCGAAGAACTCGGCATAGGGCTTGCCCACGGACTCCGTGGTGATGAAGTAGTCGATTTTACCGTTGTACAGATACATGGAATGTACCTTGGAGTGGATGTTTTTGAAGCGCACGAATTCCTTTTTTACATTGTATTCGTCCAGCGGGTTCCATGTATCCTGATAGATAAAGCTGTCCACCCGCGGATTTGACAGCACGGAGATGTGTACATAGTCGATCTCTTCAACCAGATTTTGCAGCTCCACGGCTATGCGGGCAAGATTATGCTGGTCGTTTGTCGTCACCTGATTATAGAGAGCGACGGAATACATATTTCGGAAGATGACGGAAAATAAAAAAATAATCACTGCCGAAATAAGCGTAAAGCCGACGATGAGCTTGACGTAGGTTTTCCTCTGCTGGAAATAATCCACCCATTTCCCGTTCATCCGTTCAGTCCTTTCCGGCTGTTCGCTCATATCATAAAGCCCGCTGCTTTTATAGTATCACAGCCGGACACAGTCGGGCAACTATGGATACGGCGTTTTTACTATAAATACTATGACGAAGAAAAACGACGCAGAAAACAGAGTATTTTCATAATTTTTACAGTCGCCAATCCCCGAATTCATTGTAAATCCATAGAATCAGCAGTTGCATTTCCGCCGCGCCGGTTTGTATAATTTATATATAAGGTTTAAGAAACATCGCGGCGGCGAAAACACTGTTCGAGGGATGGATGAGCTATATGAAGAAGTATATGCAGCCAAAAAGACAAAATTCGCCCAGGCCTTTCGGCGGTTTTTTCAATGAGATCTGGAAGAACCGGCTGCTCTATGCAATGGCCTTGCCGGGGCTGGCTTTCTTTTTTCTTTTTAACTATCTGCCCATGGCCGGCATTGTGGTAGCTTTTAAGAATTACAGATTCAGCGACGGTATTTTAGGAAGCGCGTGGAAGGACCCGTGGTATCAAAACTTCGAGTTTTTCTTCAAATCCGGGGCCTATATCCCGCTGACACGGAATACCCTGCTGCTCAACACGGCCTTTATTGTATTCGGCACCATTTTCTCCGTCACTCTGGCTATTATGATCAACGAGCTGGTCTTTAACCGCACAAAGAAGGCGCTTCAGGCCGGAATCCTGATGCCCTATTTCATATCTTGGGTCGTGGTCGGCGTTTTCTCTTACGCGCTGTTCAACTTCGATTACGGCTCCATAAACGTGCTGCTGCAATCCATGGGCTTTCAGCCGGTGAACTGGTATAACGACGCCAGCCTCTGGCCCCCGATTCTCACAATCATTCACATCTGGAAAAATACCGGGTACACAAGCATCATCTATATCGCCGTGCTGGCCGGTATTGACCCTTCCTACTATGAGGCGGCAAGAATCGACGGCGCGTCCAAGCTTCAGCAGATTCGGTACATAAACCTCCCGCAGCTATTACCCACGGTGACTATGATGACCCTGTTGTCGGTGGGGAAAATCATGAACGCGGACTTCGGTATGTTCTATTCTATTGTGGGCCAGAACCCGATGCTTTATCCCACAGCGGACGTAATTGACACCTATGTTTACCGCACACTGCGCACTTTAGGCGATGTGGGCATGTCCTCGGCCATAGGGTTTTACCAAAGCTGCGTGGCATTCATTCTGGTGTTGGCCAGCAACTGGTTTGCGCGTAAATATCAGCCGGATGGCAGCCTGTTTTAGGAAGGAGCGGTATTATGATTCAATCTCAAAACGAAAAAGCGCTGAATGGCTTTTTTCTGGCGGCTCTGCTGCTGTTCTCAATCTTCTGCGTCGTTCCCTATATGCTGGTACTGGCAGGGTCGCTTACATATGAGGGAGAGCTGATCAAAAGCGGACTTCGTCTGATTCCCACGACATGGAGCACGGACGCTTATAAGCTCCTTTTTTCTGATTTCGGCAGGGTGATTACCGGATACAGAAATACTGTGTTCGTCACCATCGTCGGTACGGCCATCAGCCTGTTTGTCAATTCCATGCTGGCCTATACCCTGTCCAAACGCTGCTGCAAATACCGTAACGCGCTGAGCTTCTACTGTTATTTCACCATGCTGTTCAGCGGCGGAATTGTGCCGTGGTACATCGTCTGCGTACGCTATCTCGGTCTGCGCAACAGCATCTGGGCATTGATTCTGCCCTATGTGGCCAATGCCTGGTATATGTTCCTGCTGCGCAACTACTTTAAGTCCCTGCCTGAGGAAATCAGCGAGTCCGCCACCATCGACGGCGCGAATGAACTGCGGATTTTCTTCACGATTATTTTGCCTCTGTCCCTGCCCTCACTGGCCTCCGTGGGGCTGTTCGTGGCATTGACGTACTGGAACGACTGGTGGCTGGGCATCATGCTCACAGAGGAGGCGCGGCTCATGCCGCTGCAATTGCTGCTGCGTTCCATTGTTTCCAACCTGCAGTTTATGACCGGTGAGAACGCCTCCCGTATTCTGGGCGCCACCACAAGGCTGCCCTCCGAGAGCATTAAGTACGCCGCCACGATTATCACCATCGGCCCGATAATGCTTTTGTATCCTTTCATACAGAAGTATTTTGTCAAGGGTCTCATGGTCGGCGCGATAAAGGGCTGATCTGTTCCTAATTCTCCGGCATACCCGGAGTGAGGATATTACGAGAACAAATAAAAAAAGGAGGATTCCCCCATGTACAAATGGAAAAAACTGCTTCCCATCCTGCTGACCGCATCCCTGGTGCTGGCCATTTTGGCCGGCTGCACCTCCCCTGCGTCCCCGCCGGCCTCCGCCACGCCCGGCGCCAATACCCAGAGCTCCGCTGCCGATAGCAGCTCGCCGGCCACCGCCCTTGATGAAGTGACCATCAAAATTTACCTGACCGGCGACCCGCCCAAATACATGGACGAGGTTTGGAACAGCGTAGCCGAAAAAAGCAAAGACACGCTGAACGCCAATTTTGCCATCAACTACATCCCCTGGTCGGACTATGCCGATAAGATGACCATGCTGGCCGCCTCCGGCGATGACTTTGACCTGTATTTTGACGCGGACTGGCTGATTTACCCCAACATGCTGAAAAACGGCGCGCTGCTGGAGCTGAATGACCTGTACGACCAGTACGCCCCCAATCTCAAGGCTCATCTGGAAAAACCCGGCCTGCTGGACTGGGCCTCGGTGAACGGCAAGATCATGGCCGTCCCCTATGACGACGTGACGACACAGCGCCCCCTCGTGGCGATTCGTGAGGATTTGCGCGTGAAATACAATCTGCCGGATTCTATGGCCACAATCGAGGAGCTGGAAGCGTATTTGGATGTCGTCACCGCCAATGAGGACATCCGCGCCATCAACAACATCATCCAGGCTAATATGTGGGACAACGCCATGTGGGCTATGGCCTGCAAGTACAATCTCGAAAGAGCTTTCGGGCAGGGCAACTTTGACCTGACCTACGATCTTTCCAGTGACAAAATCACCATCGTTCCGCTGGAGCAGACCGAGGCCTTCCGCGAAGCCTCTATCATCCGCGAGCGCTGGTATCAAAAGGGCTGGATTCCCCAGAACGCGATGAATGATTCAGAAACTATCCCGCTGCTCAACGAGGGTAAATACGCCGCGTCCATCCGCGGCACGCAGGATGCCGTCGGCGGCATCACCAGCGGCCCGGGCGAAGCGAAGGCTTACATGATGTACCCCGACCACCTGACCGTCGTCGGCGGCACAACGGGCAATATGATGTGCTTCAACCGCAACGCGAAAAACCCCGAGCGTGCCATGATGTTCTTAGAGTGGATGAACGCCAGCCAAGAGAACTACAGCGCGGTCATGTACGGCATTGAGGGCGTAACCTATGTCATGGAGGACGGCATCCTCAACTATCCTGAGGGTCAGGACGCCGGCTCCGGTTATTTGAACTGGGGCGGCGCTTGGGGCTTCGTGCGCAATCAGTGGAGATTGCCCTCGTTTGACTATACCCCGGAGCTGAAGGCCGCAAAGGCCGCCGATCTCGCGATGAGCACCAATGTTTTTTCCAAATTGGCGGGCTTCTCCTTTGACACCGAGCCGGTCAGCACTGAAATCGCCAACCGTCAGGCCGTGATGGATCAATACGGCAAGATACTGCAATACGGCTTGCGCAGCGACGTAGACGAGGCGATCCAAGAGTATATCGCAAGGGCCAATGATGCCGGCACCGAGAAAATCGTGGCCGAGCTCCAGCGGCAGATAGACGAATTTTTGGCAAGCAAGTAACGGCAACAGCTATTAATAACAAGAGCAAGGGGAAGGTTACGGTCTTCCCCTTACTTGAATAAAGGAGAGGGCATCGGCATGAAGCACGAAATTGTTATCCTGTATTCCAACCACATGGATCTGATCTGGAAGCGCCCATGGAAGGACTATGCCGAGATTCATACGGACACGGTCAACAAAGCGCTGGATCTGATGGGCCGCTATCCCGAATTTCATATGTTCATCGAACAGGCGGCGGTTTTAGAGGCCTATCTGGAATGGTATCCCGAAAAGGAGCCGCTGCTGCGCAAGTATGTCGAGGAGGGTCGCTTTGAGATTATCGGCGGGGCTTATTCTCTGGCTGATTTGAATCTGCCCTTGGGCGAGAGCCAAATTCGCAACTTCCTGCTGGGCGCGAAAATTTGCAAGAGGGTTCTGGGCTTTATGCCCGCGGTGGGCTGTCTGGCCGACGCGTTCGGCGAGTGCGCGCAAATGCCCCAGCTGCTGCGCGGCTTCGGTATCACACATATTTTCAGCGGGCGCACCGAGGGTGTGGGCAACTGTGCCAAGGAGCATCCCTTCCGCTGGACAGGCGCGGACGGCAGCGAGGTTATCGCGGGCTTCCGCGATGTCGGCGCGACTACCGGCTTTTACGAGCCCATGCACACCGACTGGGTCATAAACCGGGTCAGAGAGGGCATTGCCCGGACCGCGCCGCAAACGCCGCTCTCCGCCGCTTGGATCACCTCGGAGGAGGTTCTGCCCCGCCGGAACGTATTGGAGGGCCTGATCGGTCTTGCCGGGAGCGGCGGGGATGTGACCGTCGCCTTCGGCACCCTGAAATCTTATTTTGATAAGCTGGACGCGCTCACCGCCGCCGGCAAAATCACGCTGCCGCAATACACCGGAGAGTTCAACCCCCTGTTTACAGGCTGCTACACCACCCGTTCGGATATAAAGCGGCGAAACACCAGCCTGCAAAACCGGCTGCTGTCGATGGAAGCCCTGCTGTGCTGTCTGAGGGCCGGAGGCCGTGAGATTGTAAGCCTGGAGCCGGTGTGGCGCGAACTGCTGCTCAACCACTTCCACGACTCCATGTGCGGCTGCGTCAGCGCCAGCGCGTTCGCTGAAATCATGAATCGCTTTGACGCGGCCGAGGCGGAGCTTGACGCGCTATGCGTCCCTCTGCTTGCTCGGGGCACGGCGGCGGAGCGGCGTTTCTTCAACCCGCTGCCCTATCGGCGCGGAGGACTGGCTGCGCTTACGGATACATCGGGCGCGGTCGTACATAACGGAGAAGTTCTGCCGCAGGTTCTGCTGGACGGAACGCTGTACGCGCAGCTTCCGGCGGTGGCGGCGCTGGACACGGCGCTGCTCACCGTCAACAGCGGCGTCCGGCCGCCCGAGCCGAAGCGGATAGAGACAGACAGCATCGAGAATGGTTTTTACCGCATCCGGTTGCAAGACGGCGCAAATCTGCGTCTTGAGTCCCTGTGCGCGGACGGCCTCAGCTTGGAAGGGCCAATTGGCGGGCTTACCGTGCGGGAGGACAAGGGCGGCTTCTGGACGACCCGGCCTACGGGCCGCGCCATGCCTTTGGACAGCGTGACCGAGCGGTTTGCCGAAGCCGGCGGCCCCTTGCGGCGCGTAATCACCCGAGGCATATTCCACGGCACGGACTGGAACTCGGGCGTCAAATGCCTGTGGGAGCGGGAAATCCGCCTCTGGCAGGGAGAGGATCGGGCGGACTTCCTCTACACGATTGATTGGACCGGCAGCGGCTGTGACCTCTCAGCCGTGATTCCAACACCCTTTGAGAGCGATCACGTCTGCTATGAGACCCCCTTTGCCGTCTGGCCGCGTCCGGTCTATGAGCCGCATAACCAGCCTTTTTCGGAAAACCGCGGCGGCGAGTGGCCGTCTCTGCGCTTTGTCTCCGCCGGAAACGACGCTTTCGGCGTTTCTGTGGTTCACTGGGGCCTCCACGGCGTAATCTGGAGCGGGCGTGAATTTGTCATCAATCTCCTGCATACCCCTGACGAGAGTAATTTGGAATGCGGCGCGGTCTGCTGGGATTTGGCCCCTGTGGACGGCGTCATCCACGAACCCACGGCCCACGAGCACGGAATCCACCGTTTTGCCTTTAGCCTGCGCCTGCACAGGGGCAATTGGAAAGCCGGCCGTATCCTGCGCCTGACGGAAACCCTGCATCACTCGCTGATGGAGGTCGGCGCGGCGGCGGCAGAGGCTCCGGGGCTGAGTCTGGAGGAGCTTCCTGACAACGTGGGGTATTCCGCGTTGAAGCCCGCCGAGGACGGCAGCGGGATACTTCTGCGCCTCTGGGAGGGCGGCGGCGTGGAAGCGAACTGTGAAATCCGGTATCCGGGCTGTAAAAACGCCTGGCTGTGCGGCCTGAATGAAGAACGGCTGTCCCGGCTGACCAAGGCCGGGGACAGCTTCTCCGTGACACTGCGGCCGTATGAGATCGTAAGCGTTTTGTTTGAGAGAGAGCGGGTGTAATATGTCTGATATTCCGCAGCAATTGCGCGCCGTCCTGCGCGGGGAGGCGAGCGGCAAAACCGTTTGGCAGCCGCGCATTGAGTGCTGGTACAGCGACAGGGAATACCGCGGCGAGCCATTGCCGGGGAAATACGCGGGCGACAGTATGCTCAAGCTGTACAATAAGCTGGGCGTATCCAACCGGCTCTACATTTTTTGCGAATGTGTCGAAAAATACTACGACGCCCCCGCCATCATCGAGGAAACAATAGCCGTTGACCCTATGACAACAAAGCATATCATCCGATCTCCGGCGGGCGAGGCAAGCGCGGTTTACCGTAAAAATTCCAGCAATTTCGGCGAAATGCCGCTGAAATGGTGGGTGGAAACCGCCGAGGATATCGAAGCCCTGACCTATATTGAGCAGCACACGCGCTACCGCTTCAACCGCCAAACCTACGACATGCTTCTGGCGGAGTGGGGGCATTTGGGGCTGCCCTGTATGTGTATGCCGCGTGTGAACATACAGCGGCTGCTCATTGACCTATGCGGTGTCGAGAATACTTTTTATCTGCTAAATGACGAGGAGGACGCTGTTGAGGAGCTGCTGCGGGCCATCGACGGCACTCAGCTCAGAATGGCCGATATGCTCCGCGAAACGCCCTTTGAATGGATCAACTACGGGGACAACATACACGCGAAGGTGCTGTCGCCGCGCCTGTTTGAAAAATATGTTATACCGGCGTATCAGGCACGCAATCAACGGCTTCAGGGGGCGGGCAAGTTCACCTTTGCCCATTTTGACGGCGATGTGAAGGAGCTGCTGCCCTATTTCCAGGCGTGCGGGCTAAACGGCATTGAGGCAGTCACTCCCCTGCCGCAGGGCGACATCACCTTGCGGGAAGCCCGCGCCGCCATGGACGGCATATTCCTCGTGGACGGTATTGCCGCCCTCCTTTTTGATGAAAGTTATCCGTTGGATGAGTTAAAGCGTCAAACCCTTGAATGCCTTGAGCTTTTCGAGGGCCAGCTTGTTCTGGGCATATCCGATGAAATGTCCTCCACCGGCACGCTGGACAGAATCGAGTATGTGACGGAGCTTGTTGAGGATTTTAACGCGAAGCATTGAACTATTCCAAAAATAAGCACAGCGCCGTTTGATTAACGGCGCATTTCTTTTCGCTTAGCAAGTGATGATAGCTCCGGCAGCTTTATAAAAGCATAGTACAAACTTCGGCGGCATACATATTAAGCGGGGGTGCTGCGAGTGTGGGAGTCGAAGGAGCAGGGCAAATCGGCAATGCGCAAATGAAGGTATTACATACCGTGCCGGTTATGACGGACATGGAGCGCGACGCCGCTAACAAGCGGATTGGCAACGACCTTTACGAGATTTTTTCGCGTATACAGGCGGAATTGCAGCTCAGCAATGAATTTATACAAAAACAGCGCTTGCCGGAGGTTGTTAAAAGTTGAACGCAATATACGCGCGCCAATCGGTTGATAAAACGGACAGTATCTCTATCGAAACTCAGATCGAGGGCTGTCTTTATGAGATAAAAAAGGAAGAATACAGGGTTTACAGGGATAAGGGGTTTTCGGGAAAAAATACAGACCGCCCCGAGTTCCAGCTTATGCTGGAACATATTAAGCAGGGAATCATAAAAAGAGTTGTGGTGTACAAGCTCGACAGGATGAGCCGTTCCGTTCTTGACTTTTCGAGGACGATGGCGGCCTTCAAGGCTTATGACGTCGAGTTTGTAAGCGTCAACGAGAAGTTTGATACCTCCACGCCTATGGGACGCGCGATGCTCAATATCGCAATTGTCTTCGCGGAGCTTGAAAGGGAAACCATACAGCAGCGCGTGCTTGACGCGTATATCTCCCGCAGCCGCGCGGGCTTTTATATGGGCGGACGTATTCCCTACGGCTTCAACCGGAAACCGTTCTCCATAAACGGGATCAACACTTCGATGTATGTACCCATAGATGGCGAGATAGAACAGATACAGACAATTTTTGATGTGTACTCAAAGCCCGCGGTTTCGCTAGCCGACGTGATAAAGTATCTCCGTGAACATAATATTGTTAAGAAGCGTCATATGGAATGGAGTACGCCGCGGCTGTCTGAGACCATGCGCAATCCTGTTTATGTTAAGGCGGACATGTGCGTTTATAATTTTTATCTGTCGCGGGGTACGGAGGTCGTGACCCCGCCTGAGAGCTTTATCGGAGAGAATGGCTGTTATTTATATACGAAAGACGTGAAGCTAATGGGGAAAGATATGACGCAATATGACAACATGGTTCTTGTTATCGCGCCGCATAAGGGTGTCATTGAGTCCGATACATGGATAAAGTGCAGATTGAAAACGGAGGCGAACAGGCAGCTGCCTAACGCCCGCAGATCACACACAACCTGGGTGTCAGGCAAGCTGAAGTGCGGCAAGTGCGGCTACGCGATGCGTTACAATAAATGGAAAGGCAAGACCGCCGAGAACGAGTATTATATTTGCTCCGAGGTTAGCGGCAAGCGTTTATGTGAAGGCGTCGGAGCCGTCCGCAAGTCGTTCATCGAAGCGGAGATATTGCGTCAAATAATCAAGAAAGTTACGGGAATAAAGGTCGGGCGGAACCAGCCGACGCTGTATTATGCCGGGATTAACAAATTAAAAGCCGCAATAGCGGTCAGGGAGCATGAGATAGAAGATATGCTCGCAAGGTTCGAGGGCGGAAGCGAGGCTGTCATGCGCCGTCTTAACGCGCGTGTTGACAATCTTGAAGGCGAGATACAGGAGCTGAAGAAGGAGTTACTCTCTGTTGAAGCCAATATAACGGGTGTGCGTCTTATAGCCACAGACACCATTGATAATATTTTCACTATGTGGGACAAGGTATCTATGGAGAACAGGCAAGCCGTGGCCGATACTCTTATTACACGCGTATTGGTTACGAAAGAAAGCATCGAGATTGTGTGGAAAATATAGATGAGAATTCACTTTCAACCCGGCGCTTTGGTGAGGGGCTGGAGCTGGCGCTTGAAAAGCTGGACCCGAAGAATTTTTACGCGTATAATCCGTCATTTGACAAATGACCCCGTTTGTTTTGGCGGAGAGAGGCCGGGCGATTTGGAATAACCGCCCGGCTTTTTTTCGTTGAAAGCTGAAGCGTGAAAACAATAATTACGGCTCGTCGCCGAGTTTATCCCGATGAGCCAGCTTCCAGTATTGGGACGGTGTCGTTCCCGTATGCTTCTTAAAAAACTTGGTGAAATAGCCGGTGTCGTCAAACCCCACAAGATACGCGATCTCGGAAAAGGGCAGGCTGGTCTGCCCGATCAGGTCTTTGGCATGGTTTACGCGAATATTATTCAGATAAGCAAAAATCGTCTGTCCGCACAGCTTTTTGAAAACCCGATTCAGGTGGTCGATATTGGTTTCCATTTCCGCCTCAAGGCTTTCACCGGTGATTTTTCGGCTGTAATTATCGTGCAGATAACGGATCAGGGCAAGCGCTTTACTCACGCCGCGGCTGTAGCGGCTTTTTGACTCCGACGCGTACAGGCGCGTCACATATTCACGCGACAGCTCAAGCAATGTCAGGCTGAGCAGGTCCGCCATAGCGGGCCTGTACTGCTCAAGTCGTTTATAGTATTCCTCGATGCCCATTTCAAAAAGCCGGATACAGGTGCTGCATTGCGCCAGCGAGCCGGTTTTGGATAGATAAGTGATCGTATCGGTGGGCAGAGTATCGGACAAGCCATAGCTGATCAGCGACACATGCCGTTTCTCCAATATCTCGTTTATCAGTCCGGCTTCATAGCCGTCGGCCCTTTTTAGTCCCTCGTGCCTGAAATGCACATAATAATACTCACAGGGGAACATTTCAATCCCCCTGTGAGATAAATCCGGCTCGAGCAGCAGATAATCTCCGCGCGACAGAGTATATTCCGACCCATTCTCCTCAATCGCCATTTTCCCGTCTATCATCAGATACAGAATGTATTCCGGCACGGTACGCTCGAAATGCTTCCAGGCGGCGGTATACCGCACCCGGCCTATCAGCCGCACATACGGATGCAGGCTGTTGTCAAGGCTGAACAGCATAAAATCCCGCTCCTCTCTCCGCTACGGCCCATATTCTATCCAAACCGTAGTCCAAATCACAACAGACGGAAGCGCAAAGCACACCGTTTGCCCGCGTTCGGTTTGCTTTAACGTATAAGGCAGGCTCTGAGGCCGCCCGCCGTGCGAATCGGGGCTCGCGGCATATATCCCCCTTATTTCGTAATCGACCAGCGCCTCAACGCGCAGGCCGTTAACAGCCTCCGGCCTTTGCTGCGGACGGTTCCAGAGGTCATTCTCAAGCCCTGTCAGGTTGACAAGCTGGAGGATATATTTATCGGCTGTCCGTCCTATTGCCGTCCAGACCGCGCCGGCTTCCGGGAACGGGCCGCAAGCCGCGCCGGCAAACCGGAACTCTGTGTTTATGCCGCCGGTGAACTCCGCCGTTATATCCTCAACCAGCCGCATATCCATCAATTCGGACATCCTGACGGTGTGGTCAAGATACCTTTGAAGCTCCGGCAAAAAACCGGGGCGCAGCGTTCTGTGGTCGGCATAATACGGGTCGCAGAGGACACAGGCGTTTTCACCGAGGACAAGCTGCGTCCCGCCGCTCGCGTGTATGACTGAATACGCTATCAAAAGGGCGTTTTCGGCGGCCGCGATTTCATCGGGCGTTTGCGCGGTCTTGAACGTGGACATATAAGCCGCAAGGACGACCGGTTTCCGCTGTCCGAAAATTAATCCGCTGCGGATCAGTGATACCAAATGCGAATACCGTTCGTTGGGCGGCCAGACCTCTATGTACACGGCGTCAACCGGACTTTTTGCGACTGTTTCTACCGGCCAGTTGCCGACGCAGTTGAATATTACGCCGGTATCCGAACTGACGGCCCGCAAGCCCTCCTTGACCTCCGCGATAAACGCGGGGAACTCCGCGGCAAGGTCTACGGGCGCGCCGGCGGCGTTATACGCGTTTTTGGGGAAGCCATAAGTGTCCATGTGTATGCCCATGAATCCGGCTTCTCTAATTGCATCGCAAAACTCGGATAAAATATGCGCGCGCCACGGGCTCTCCCCGCTGATGTCCATAAACTGAAGCCAGCCGCCGAAGCTCATGGGCTCTCCGTTTTTGCAGTATAATCCCCAGCTCTTACGCTCTTCCCAGAACGAGCGCGACGCCGCGTATATCGCGCCGTATGCCATGGGCGCGATCCCATGCTCACGGCATCCGGCCGTTTTACTCAGGACCGCCGGATACGACAGCGCGCGGCCGAGCGGGTCGGTATATTCGGGTTCCGGCGGCAGCAGCGACTCATGCCGGTACATCCAGTCGTAAAACTGCGCGGCGTTGAAATGGGCTTTCGCAAGCCACGCAATGCCGCCGTCTTCATCCCCTCCGGAAAAATCGCTCAGAAACGCGTAACGGATACGCTCGCGCCAGTCGTTCACGACATCAAAGGCGGTCGATACGGCAATCCCGTTGATAACGGCGTCAACGCCATACCCGCCGGCAGCCGGCGGTATCATTCCCTCTTGATACGGGACGGGGTCGCCGGCTAAATGCCGGATGGTTATTTGGATCTCCGCGCGCTCCGGCGCGGTCACTTGAACATATACCGGTTCCCCAAGTCTATACTGCGCTTTATTCATGGAAATGTCAAGCGTCATTCTTTCACGGCTCCTTGCGCTATATTACCGACGACAAATTTCTTTTGAAATATAATAAACAGAATTAAAATCGGAATCTGCATCAAAACGGAAGCGGCGAACACCCACTCCCATCTTGTCGCGTGCTGTCCGTGCAGACGCTGTAGCATGATGGGAAGCGTGAGCAGCTTCTCGTTACCGCCCAAGATAACCTTCGCGCTGAAGTATTCCTCCCAGGTTCCCTGTATGCCCAGAATCGCCATTGTGCCGATCGCCGGTTTGGAGAGGGGCAGCATGATCCTGAAGAAGATATGCCCATGCCCTCCCCCGTCGATTTTCACCGCCTCCGTCAGCTCATTGGGTACCCCTTTGAAAAAATTCCGGAGAAAGAAGGTGTTTCCGCATATCGCCGTACTGACATACAGCAGGACCAGTCCGCTTCGGGTCCCGACCATGCCGGATGGGAAGAGAAACGGGATTTGTATTCCCCTTAAAATTATCGTCTGCGGTATAAGGTTCAGAAAACCGGGCAGCATGAGCGTGAACAGGTATATCTTAAAGAGGGTGTTCCTCCCGCAGAAATTTATCTTAGCGAATCCATATGCCGACAGGCTGGATATAAAAAGACCGATCAGCACCGTGGCCGCCGTGATAACCACGCTGTTAGTGAACGAGGTTACGATCGCCTGATTCCCCAGCACATGTTTGTACGCGTCAGTATTGAAGCCTGCCGGCAGGAATCGGGGCGGGTACGGAAGCGTATACGAGAATTGCTCAAACGAGTTGGAGATCATAAAAATATAGGGAACGGCAAATATAAAGAGCGCGGCAAACAGGAACATCCATAAAAACACCTGATATAAACGCCGTTTCAATGTCATACCGATCCCTCCTGTTTTGTCAGCCGGTTCATCACCAGCGTCAGTATAAACACGGAAACACCTGTTATTATGCCGATAGCGGCGCCCTGACCAAACTCAAAGAGGTTAAACGCCTTGTCATAAAGCATATATTGCAGCGACGACGTCTTGCCCGACGGATTCCCTCCGGTAAGCAGCAGCACCTGTAAAAAGACGTTAAACGAGCCTATCAGCATATTCACGAGGATAAAAAACGTCGTCGGCTTTACAAGCGGCAGAGTAATGCGCCAGAACAATACAAAGCGCGACGCCCCGTCCATTTCGGCGGACTCATAGTATTCGCGTGAGATCCCCTGAAGCGCGGCCAGATAAATCACCATCGCCCATCCGATGTTTTTCCATATGCCCATAAGCCAGATAACCGCGTTTCCCGTCCACTCCCGCAGGAGCCACGGTATATAATCACCGGTCAGCCTGAGAACGTCAACGACGAGATAGTTGACAAGGCCGCGGTTGCTGCTGTTGAACAGATACGTGAATACAAGCCCCACGATCACCCACGGTGTAATGACCGGCAGATAAAGCGATACCCTGAAAAATGTTTTGCCGGCGCTGAGATTGTTAATAAGAAAAGCCAACAGCAGGCCGAACAGGAGAATAAACGGTATCGTGAAAAAAGCATACAGGAGATTGTTGCGGTACGCGTAAAGGAGCCGGTGCTGAGGGTCCCCGAACAGCGCTTTGAAATTATCAAGGCCTATAAAAGTGAACTCCCCCTGCACAATCCGATACTCCGATACCGACAGCCGGAGCGTTAGCAGCATGGGATAAATAATGAACACCGATGCTAGAATCAAGCCCGGTATCACAAAAGGGACCGCGGATACGGTGTCCCGCCTGACCCGTTTTGGACGGGGCATATTATTTGTTCCGTTCATAACAAGCCCCTTTCCTCACTTCTACTTTGACAGCTCGCCGTCCATCTGCGCGGCTGCCGCCGTCAGCGTTGCCTGTACGTCGGCGCCGGACGTGAATATGCTTATCATCGCGTCGCTCCAAATCTGTCCGATAGTGCTGTGCTGAGTGGACGGGATGCGGGCGTTCGCGCTTTCGAGCTGTTTGAGATAAACCGACCATACGGCGTCATCCTTTACAACCTCGCTGTCAATGGCGCTTTTGATAACCGGAAGCTGCCCGACCGAGAGCATCATCAGCTGCACTTCCTCGGAGAGCAGGAACTGTGTAAAGATCCACGCCGCGTCCTTTTCGCCGCTCTGCTCAAAGATGACTATGTTCTCTCCGCCGACGACGGACGCGCTTTTACCGTTATACGACGGAACGAGCGCGGGAACAATATTTGACTCGGAAAAGTCCCGGTTCGCTCCAAAGTACCACGGGCCTTCAAAAAACATTGCGTATTCGGACCTGATACCGTCCCAGGCGTCAACCGTGCCGTCAACGTCGCGGATGGTAAACACCTTGTCCCGATTAAGCTCAAGCAGCTTGTCAATCGCCGCGACGCTCGAAGCTCCGTCGAGATAACCGGAGGCTTTGGTAAAGCCGTCGTCGGTCAGGACGCCGCCGAAAAGCCAGAAGTAAGGGTACAAGTCCCAGTCGCCCACGCCGGAGACGTTGAGCTTGAATTCGCCATCGCCGTTCAGCTTTACCGCGTCGATAAAGGCTTCCATCGTTGCCGGCGGCTCGGAGAGGCCAAGGCCGTTCATAACGTTCATGTTCATAACGGCCGCCTTGCAGTTTGTGTTCAGCGGCAGGCCGTAGTAATCGCCCCTGAACAGATTGGTGGACAGCGGACCGGAAAGCACATTGTCTTTCAGCGCGCCGAACCCCGGTAGCCCATCCAGCGCCATAATGCCGCCCTGAGCCGCGTAAGCCGCCGTGTTGACAATGTCAACGCGGGCGACATCCGGCACCTGCCCCGTGCCGAAAGCCATTACGATCATCTGATGGAATTGGCCGCCGTCCTGCCGAACGCTTTCGACCTCTATCTCGGGATAGCGCCCGTTGAACAGCGGGAGTACGGATTCTTTGAAGTATTCGTCCTCCGCGTCGCCGTAAGTATGCCAGTAGGTGATCTTAGCCGGACTGGCGTCGCCGGAAGCCGGATCGGACGATGTTTGGCCGGAACCGGAATCAGCGGGTTTAGCCGTTGACGGATTTTCTGACGGGGAAGCCGGGGAGGCGCATCCCATAAATGCAAGCGACAGAATAAAGCCCAGCAGACATGCGATACAAAGCGTTCTTTTCATGTTCATGCTTTTCACCTCTTTTTATATTTTTGCGGATCAGCATCTTCATCTTAACTCCGCCGCCTGATTATTTCAATGACATATAATGATATAAATGGTAAACCAGCGACTTTTGCGGCGGATACGCGGCAGCTTGACCTGCCGGTATCCGAACGGACATTTCATGTGCGGCGGTTCCTCTCTTGTGCGGTTCAATGTTTTCTGCTATAATGGGCGGCACAGACAATAAGAGAGGGGATTCCTATGAACATAACCGTCATTAACGGCACAGAGCAAAAGGGCTGCACATTAGCGATGAAAGAAGTGTTTCTATCGGCGATGGGCGGCGGGCACAGCATAACCGAGTATTATCTCCCCCGTGACTGCCCGGAGTTCTGCACGGGCTGTAAGGCTTGTTTTTTCCGCGACATCAGCGTTTGCCCCCATTCACAGTATACCGTTCCTATTTGGGAGAGCATTGTAACCGCGGATCTGCTCGTATTCGCCTCCCCGACCTATGTGTTCCACACCACGGGGCAGATGAAAGCCCTGCTCGATCATTTAGGCACGAAATGGATGGCGCACTCGCCTGAAAAACCGATGTTCAGCAAGCAAGCCGTCGTCATCACAAACGCAATCGGCCAAGGCATGGGAAAGACCGCTAAAGACATCAAAGACAGCCTTGATTTCTGGGGCATTGCCCGGACATACGTTATCAAACAGGCGCTTTTCCAACCGAAGTGGGAGCTTGTCAGCGATAAAACGAGAGCGGCGGTAAATGCGAAGTGCGGACGGGCTGCGGCTAAAATCAAGGCAAAAAAGCGCGTCAAGCCGCGGCTGAAAATCCGGTTCTTGTTTTTCATTATGAAAAAAGCGCAGACCATGATTGACAGCTCCGAACGCAATGCAGGACGTGAGCGAACGAAGGATTATCTGCATTGGAAAGAAAACGGCTGGCTTGACGGCAAAAAGCCGTGGAAGGACTAGCTGAAAGGATGATATGACCATGCTCTGCGAATACACGCTATCCGCGCGACGCGAGGATTTCTATAACATAACGCCGCAGGTCCGCGAGGCCGTCGCAAGAAGCGGCGTAACGGACGGCGCCGCCGTGGTATTCTGCCCGCATACGACGGCGGGCATTACGATAAATGAGAACGCCGACCCCGACGTGGTTCACGACCTGTTGATTGGCCTTGATAAAGCCTTCCCCGACCGCGCGGAGTTTCGTCACGGCGAGGGCAACAGCGCGGCGCATCTGAAATCGTCGGCGATGGGTTCGAGCGCGACGGTGATTATCAAAGGCGGCAAGCTGCTGCTCGGTACATGGCAGGGTATCTACTTCTGCGAGTTCGATCCGCCGAGAAACCGCAAGTTCTATGTGAAGGTGGTTGGTGACAAATGAAGCATATCGGAACAATCGAGCTTGAAACAGAACGACTTCTTCTGCGCCGGTTTACAGCGGCGGATGATTCGGCGATGTTCAAAAACTGGAGGTAATTGACTATGCCTAAAAAACTACGCAAAATGCTCGGCGACGTAAACGCGCCGTCCGCAGTCGCTTTGAGAGAACTAATCGACACGCAGAGCAAAGACACTATCCGCAAGTGGTGCCTTGCCTACGCCGAGGAAAAAATCCTGCCAATCTTTGAGAAGCACCGCCCCGATGACGACCGGCCCCGAAACGCGGTAAACGCCGCCCATGACTATCTCAGCGGTAAAGTAAAGTTCCCTGTTGTCAAAGACATCATATTAAATCAATGCCACCAAGCTGCCCGTGAGCTTGACGCAAACCCTGTCGCACAAGCGGCGGCAAGGGCTGTCGGGCAGGGTTCGGCGGTCGTCCATACCTTGACGCACTCGCTTGGGTTATTTTTCTACGCGGCAGCGGCGGTCGCTTACGATCGCGCGGGGCTCGAAGCGACCGAAGAAGTATACGTAGAGATCGCGGAGGAGGTTTGCGCTGATTATGCAGACGCGCTCCGCGCCGTGGCGGTAGAGAACGAGCCGAATCCGGCGAAGCTGAAATGGAACTGCTGATTTGCTGAAAACGGCGTACCAAGGGCGCCACACGTGTAACGTATATACCCTTTACACTTGCAATAATCTCTGCGCGGGTTTATAATACTTTCATACAACAAGAAGGGGTGTTATTCAATGGCCATACTCACTTGCAGCATAGCCTCGCGCTCGCTCGGCAGATTTTCGCCGATCACCGCCATCCTGCCGGTGCCCAAAGCGAACGCGCTGTTCGACTTCAGTATCGAGGACCCTTACGATTTAAAACCGTTTAAGACCCTCTACCTCCTGCACGGGCTGTCAGACGACTGCACGGCGTGGCTCACAGGCACGCGCGTCGCGCGTTACGCGGCCGAAAAGGGCATCGCCGTCATTATGCCCTCCGGCGAAAACGGCTTCTACACCGACCATGACGAGGGCAACCGCTACGGCGAATACATCGGAAGCGAGCTTATCCGCGCCACTCGCACTATGTTCAACCTCTCCCATAGACGGGAGGACACCTATATCGCGGGGCTGTCGATGGGCGGCTACGGCGCGCTGCGAAACGCCATGAAATATAACGAAACGTTCAGCAAAGCCGGCGCGTTCTCCGCCGCCCTCATCTGTAAAGAGATTTTCACTTACACGGACGACGCGCCCAGATTTCACAGGCGGCGCGAATATTTCGAGAGGGTGTTCGGCAAGCCGGACGCGTTTACCGGCGGGGACAACGATGTTTACGCGCTGGCCGAGAAATACGCGAAAACCCTGAAATTCTATATCTCATGCGGCACCGAGGATTTCCTCATTGAAAACAACCGCGATTTCGCGGCGCATATGAATAAGCTGGGCGCCGGTATGCTCTATATCGAGGAGCCGGGCGGGCATGAGTGGGACTTCTGGGACAGGCACATAAAAAGATTCATCGAGTGGCTGTGAGAATACCCGCGCAGGTTGAATATATCATCTCCGCGCTGGAGCAAAGCGGTTACGGCGCGTATGCCGTCGGCGGCTGCGTCAGGGACAGCCTCCTTGGCCGCGAGCCTGTGGACTGGGATATTTGCTCCTCGGCCCTGCCGTGGCAGGTCAGGGAATGCTTCAGGGATGACAAGCTGATCGAAACGGGGCTTAAACACGGAACCGTCACGCTTATGCTTGACGGCAGGCCGTTTGAGATAACGGCATACCGCGTGGACGGCGTATACTCCGACAACCGCCGCCCCGACGAAGTCACGTTCACCGGCAGTCTGAGGGACGACCTCGCGCGGAGAGATTTCACCGTAAACGCCATGGCGTTTAACCCCCGGACGGGTATCGCCGACTTTTTCGGGGGTATGGACGACCTTAAAAGCCGGCTCATCCGCTGTGCCGGCGATCCGGACAAGCGGTTTAACGAGGACGCACTCCGTATTATGCGGGCGCTGCGGTTCTCCGCCGTACTGGGGTTTTCGATAGAAAACGGCACGGCGGACGCCATACTCCGAAACAAACATTTGCTGCATAATATCGCCGCCGAGCGCATCGCGGCTGAGCTTGGCAAGCTCATCACCGGCGTCCGCGCGAGCGAGGTCATGTATGACTTCACACCCGTTATCGTTGAAATAATTCCCATGCTCGGCGAAATGGTCGGCTTTGCGCAGAACACAAAATATCACCATCTGGACGTTTGGCGGCACACGTTACTCAGCGTTAAAAACGCGCCGGAGGATGTTGTCTTACGGCTGGCGATGCTGCTGCACGACGTGGGAAAGCCCCGCCGCTACAGCGAGCAAAACGGCACGGGCCACTTTCACGGCCACGCGGAAGTAAGCGCTGAAATGGCACGTAAGATACTCACAGAGCTTAAATTTGACGGCCGCACCGTTGAAACGGTCACGCGGCTCATAGCGCTGCACGACACGCGGTTATCGCCGCGTCCAGAGGACATCAGGCGGCGGCTTAACAGATACGGCGAGGATACGCTGAGGCTCCTCATCGAAGTCAAACGCGCCGACAGCGCCGCCAAAGCGCCCGCGTTCCGGCGCGAGCGGCTTGACGCTTTGGACAAAATATCGGCGCAGCTGGACCGGATAATCAAAGAGCGGCAATGCTTTTCGCTTAGCGGCCTCGCCGTTGACGGCAGCGACCTGATCGCCGCCGGTATGGCGCGCGGGCCCGAAATAGGCGCGGCGCTGGACCGTCTGCTGAATATGGTCATTGACGGGACCGCCGCAAACGACCGCGAGGAACTGCTGAGGCTCGTAAAAAGGCAGTAGAAAACCCCTGTATCCCAAGAGGACTACAGAGGTTTCTCGTTATCCGTGAGTTACTAATTTATGCCTTAATTGCAGCAGCAGCAGAGGATCACAACGATAATTATAATGATCCACAGGCATTCGCAGCCTTCACGTCCGAAACCGAAACCCATACTAGCACCTCCTTTGCCACATCATATGCGGCATAAGGCGAAGGTGACACACCCTTATATACTCAATTTACGCCAGATATTTCCCTGTCTTGGTCAGCAGAACCTCGTGACCCGCGGGCTTTACGAGGAAATCGTTACCCCCCGCCCGCATGGCTTTCAGCACATGCTCCCGCGATGAATTGCCCGTCAGGAATATGATGGGCGTTTCTTTGTGCGCCGCGATTTTGCGGATCGCGCCCGACAGCTCATAGCCATCCATACCCGGCATATCTATGTCGAGAATAAACAGGTCGGGCGTTTGTGTCTGCAAAAATTGCAGCGCCAGCTCCCCGTCGGTGACGCCGAAAACCTTGTAGCGGCCCTTCAGCGCCGCGTTGATGCCGGACAGTATCTCCGGCCTGTCGTCCACCGCGAGTATGACCTTCCGCGTCTCGCCGGCGGAAACGGCAAACGCCTTGATCTCGTTTACATGCTTTTCCTTGAGCAGGTTTGCGAGCTTTTCCGCTTCGCCGTATTTTTTCGAGGCCACCAGGTCCAGCAGATTGACAAGCATCGCCTCGGCGCTGTATTCCTCAAGCTCAACTATCATGCTCCGCGCCTGTTCATAATCGCCCTCACCGATCCGCGTGCCCACCGCCGAAAGGTTATGGGCCATATCCGCGTGCCGCTCAACCGTACCGTCGGTTTCCGGTTCCTCATCCTCTATATTCTGCATCCTCTGCATTTCGATCGACAGCGCCAGCATCTCGCCGATAAACAGGCCTACCCGCGATTTCACCTGCTCTGCCCTGCCGCTTTTGACACAGCGCAGGATGACCTCGCCCTCAGTTTCCAGCCAGCGGGCGTAAATTTTGCACAGCAGCTCCTGCGCCATATCCATATTTCTGATAAAAAACTCGTACCGCTCCTCCCTGAAGGATTTTTCCAGCGCTTTTGACAGGCTTTGCACAACGTCAATATAGCGGTTTATATTTTTGTGGACACGGTCATAGTCACATTTTTTGGGAACCATAAGCCCCTTTATATTGTGGAAATATTTACTTTCCGCTGTTTTCATGGAAATAATCCTCCAAATCGCTTATTTTGCGTATCGCGTCCCCGCAGTTAAAAGCCTCAAGCGCGCGGATGGCCCCATCTAACAGTTCTTTCGGCTCATCGCCGAGCGAGGCGCCCGCGAACGGCGAGAGAAGCTCCAGCGCCAAAACGCTGTCAAAGCCGGCGGCGGCGGTTTTCGCTCTTGCCAGCTCCCGCGCGAACGCCTCCTGATCAACGGGTTCGCCGGTGGCTTCCTCCGGCGGAACGGCCGCGTTCAGTTTTTGCGCCAGCCCGTCAAGCGCAGCCCTGAACAGCCGGTAGGCCTCCTCATCCGCCGCGCCGCCGAGCGCGTCCGTTTCCAGCCGTTCCGCTTCCGCGCCCAGCGCCGACGCGCCGATGTTATACAGCACGCTTTTCAGCCCGTGTACCTCCACCGCAAACGCTTTTATATCGCCCGCCGCGATATACCCGTCCATCTTAGCCGCCGTTTCCGGCAGCAGGCGCGCCGTCAGCTTCACCGCGCCTACATAAAGCTCGGGCATATCCCCCATCGCCCTGACGGCGGAGTCCACCTCCAGCCCGTCAATGGTTTTCATCAGCGCGAGAGGGTCGGTTGTTTTCAGCAAATAACCCTCCGCTTCTTCGGCCGCCTCCTCAAACCCGCTGTGCAGGATGTGTTCTGAAATCCTGTCAAGCAGCGCTTTAGTCTCCTTCGTCCACGATGTTTTCGCAAGCTCCGCGAGTGCGGCCTCGGCGATCCGGTCGTCATAATCGGCACAGGCCGCGCTGATAACCTCCAGCTGTTCGCGCAGCAAAGGCAGATCGTCGGCGTCAGCCGTTTCTTCATCGGCCGTTTCCGCGTCAATTTTAGAAACGATTACGTTCAGCGCGTCAATCAGCGCCTGTGCTTCGGCTTTAATAAAGGCCCTGTCATTCTCTTTTCCGGCTTTCTCAAGCAAACCCGCAAGCAGTGACGCCTCGTACTCGCCGATACCGGAGAGGGCGCTTTTTATGCCATGGACGCTGATGGTGAATAGCCGCAAATCATCCTCGGACGCGCCGTCAATATCCAGATATACCCTTTCGATTACCGGCAGAACTTTTTTGGCGTCCTTAACGAACACCGGAAGCAGGATATTTCTCAGTGTTTCGTTTTCTGCGTCTTCGCGCCGTTCGGGCGCCTTAACCTCACCGGGCGGCTTTCTGTCGCGGACAAACCTATTCAGCACCGCGTTAAGCTGCCGCGGGTCGATCGGCTTTGAGATAAACCCGTCAAACCCGTTGGCCAGAAATAGCTCTGACTGCCCCGTGACGGCGTTTGCGGTCAGCGCGACTACTGGGTTTGCGTAGCCCGTCTCCCTGATCAGCTTTGTCGCCTCCATGCCGTCCATCTGCGGCATCATATGGTCCATGAATATAATATCGTAAACCGCGCCGCCCTTAACCTTATCAACGGCGGCGATACCGCTGAGAACCGTTTCAATGTTCAGCCCATAGGGCGCCATAAGCCCTTCCGCCACATACAGATTAGTCTCCACGTCGTCCACGAGCAGCACTTTTCCGTATGGCATCGGCTCGCGGCTGAATTGCAGCCTCGCGGTCTGTTTCTCTCCGGTGAACGTGAAATTGCGCAGCCGTTCCGCAAGCTCCGCGCCTATGGGCTGACATTCCACCTGCCTCTGTTTTACAGTAACGGTGAATTTGCTGCCCTTGCCGTACTCGCTCTCTACCTCAATTGTGCCCTCCATCAGCTCTACCAGATTTCTGGTTATGTTCAGGCCGATGCCCGTTCCCTCGGCTTCGCGGTTAGTCTCGGTGTTGAAGCGCAAATACTCCGAAAACAGCCTGTCACGGTCCTCCGGCCTCATGCCCTGTCCCGTATCCTCGACTATAAAGCTCAGAAGCGCGTTATCCCCCGCGGAATGCTTCACAGACAGCTTTACATAGCCCTTCTCCGTGTATTTGATGGCGTTGGAGAGCAGGTTGCTCAATATCTGCTTCAGCCTCAGCTCGTCGCCGATAAGCCTCGACGGCAGAGTCTTCTCTATGTCAAGTATGAAATCGAGCGGTTTCGAGCCGATCCGCACGATATTCAGCTGCACCGCGTCGTTTATAAGGCTGGGCATGTCATATTCAATGGGGTCGATATACATCTTTCCGGTTTCTATCTTCGACATATCCAGAATGTCGTTTATGATCCCCAGCAGGCTGCTGCCCGAATTGTGGATCCTGTTCAGCGCCGACGCGTAATCGGCCGGCACATCTTCCCGTTGCAGCAATATATGCGCGATTCCCATGATCGCGTTCATAGGCGTGCGTATCTCGTGGCTCATCGTGGCCAAAAACTTGGACTTGGCGACACTTGCCGCCTGCGCCGCCTCCAGCGCCTCTTTCAGCTCCGCCTGCAAGTTTATTGTCGCCGAAATGTCGTCGATATTCTTAAAGGCGTTGCCTATCATAAGACCCGCCGAGTACAGGCTCTCCTCCATATGCTTGGGCAGCACCTCTTCGCTGTGACAGTTGTCAAAGCCGACAAACCCCCAAAAATAATCACCGAAGTAAATAGGCGCGGCGAATATTGACAGTATCCCCTGCGGGGAGAGCTGTTCCCGCGAGCCCTGCGTCATTTCACGGACAACGGCGTTAATGCACCGCCGGCTTGTCAGCGTCTCCACCCATTCCTCTGAGGTCTCCTCCAGCGGTATGTCAATAGTGTATTCGCTGCCCTGCTGGGGCTCCGCGCCCAGCGACCATTCCATCAGCCGGGTGCTGTAAACCACGCCGTCTTCGGTGCGGTTTTTCCAGATATACACGCGGTCGGCATTTACGGTTTCGCCGATCATGCCCATACAGCGCCAGAGGACGTCCCTGAAGCCCTCCACCCCTGACTGCAGCAGCAGAGCGGCGGCATCGTTTATCGTTTTCAGTAATTTATTCGCTTCCTCGGCGGCGCTGTTGCTTTTCTCCAGCCGTAAATTCTGCTCCGACATCGTCCGGTTCGAGCGGGCGACGAAAATGTTCATAATAATAAACAAGATAAATATAAGAGAGAGCATCCCGAAAAACACTACGTTCATATCATGATTCAGCGCCAAAAGGCCGGGCAGCGGATAGCTCATCACGATATTCCAGTTTTTTATCGAAGGGATAACGCCCACCCGATACATATAGTCGCCGTAGATATAGTTCTGCCCTTTGCCGTCAACTATCGAATCGGCGACCCTGATCGCCTCATCCCCAGCGGCGCCCAAATGATCCGCGAGCTGAACCTTATTGGTAATCAAATCAAAATCCGCGGCAATGGTAATTTCCCGGTACTGATTGAAAAGATATGCCGTTATGTATCTGCTGCGCTCCCTGTGTGCGGCGTCCACAATCTCCGTTATCTTGGTCAGGTTAAGGCCCGTGCCCAGCATTCCCAGCGGTTTTTTTGTGCCGTCGCCCGCTTCGGAGAATACCGGAACGTTGATCCAAAGGTTAATCATGTCCATTTCGGGGTTGTAGTTTATGTTGAAATTATAGTCCTCTGTTTCATACAGCGTCAAATTATACCAATAATTCTCGGGGTTATCGGGATCGACAAGATACGGCTCGTTGCCGGTTGAGTAAAACAGCTTGTCGATGTCGTTGACCCAGAATACAATCCCCTCCGTGCTGTGCTGCTGAAACAGCTCAAACTCCGAAAAAGCGTATGCCTTATGGACGGGGTTTTCGGGGTCCGCAAAATAATCCCGGATAATCTGCGAATCCCCCAGCTTGATAATAAGCGACAACTCACTGTTTATCTCCGTCGCCAGCGACAGCTTTATGGTTTCACCCGAAACGACGAGCTGCTGCGAAGCGTAGGTACGGTTTATCTGGCGCGCCGACAGTATATACGCCACAGAGGCTATCAGGGAGATAGCCAAAAACAGCACCAGAGAAAACACCGGAAATTTCAGCTTTTTCCACTGCTTTTGCCCGCCGGCGTTAACGCTCCTTATCGCAATAAGGTTAATAAGAAAAGCTCCGAGCGACATAACCAGCACGCGGAAAAAGAACGCTCTTCCGGCGATAATATCCACGTCGTAATTTGCGGTGAACACGGACATAACGGCCAGCGCCACGGCGGGTATCAGCCATATGACCTTCCATAAATGCCTATATTCGCCGGCGATGAATATTCTCATCCGGCCGCGGAAAAATCTCCACATAAACGGCATTGTTATAATCAAAAGGGTAAAATGAAACAGATTGTGGGTAATCTGATTATACTGGTTATGGTACTCGGGGAAAAACAGAGCCTCAAAATGACTTGCCATACTGCTGAGACACGTGGCGTAGACCGCCACAAAAAGGAACACGTACAGCAGCTTAAGCAGCCGCGCCTTTATAATCAAAAACAGCAGGGTAAAGCTGAGTATCAGCTTTACAACGGTAAGTATATGCGTAGTGGTGTCAAGCCCCAGCCCCGCAAAGTAAATAAAGACGGACTCCCCCAGCAGATAGGCTGTAAATATCAGGATATAGGCATAGGCCCTCTTTTTACCGCCCCTGATATTTTCCTCGCCTCCCCAAAACGGGACAAGGCAGAGTATCGAATACGGGAGCATGGAGAAGAAAACCCCTCCGAAAATATTCAGAAACTCAAACATTTTATATTCCCCTCACTGATTCCAGCCAAAAATCGTCCGCTATCCCAAGGAACACCTCGACGATTTCAGGATCAAAATGTTTTCCGCTGTCTTTTTTTATAATCTCCACCGCCATACAATGCGAATACGGCTTCTTATACGGCCGCTCGGAAACCAGCGCGTCATAGACGTCGGCGATCGCCATGATCCGCCCCTGAAGCGGGATCTCCGCGCCCTTCAGCCCTCGCGGATACCCGCCGCCGTCCCAGCGCTCGTGATGGTATCCGGCGAACATCTTGGCGTGAATCATAAACGCCTCCTCGCCGGTTTTTGAGATTATCCTGTCGGTAATCTTCTCGCCCTCCGGCACATGCTTTTTAATTTCATCAAACTCCTCAGGCGTCAGCTTATCCGGCTTATTCAGGATAACGTCCGAGATCGCTATCTTGCCCACATCGTGCAGACGCGCGGACGAAACGGCGGTGTCTATATCCCAGCCGCTCATCTCATCCGCGTAAACGCCTTTACTCAGCATCGCCTCCATAAGCAGCCTTATGAATATTGATGTTTTCTCGATATGCCCGCCGGTCACCTTATCACGGCTCTCCACCATGTCGGCGACGACCGCGAGTATGCTGTTCTGTATACGCTCCAGCCGCTCTGTCCGTTTTTTAAGCAGCTCCTCTATATGAAGATGATGCGCGATACGGTTGAGCAGCACAGGGGTGGAAAACGGCTTTGTTATAAAATCGACGGCGCCCATCTCCAACCCCTTGGCTTCGGTTTCGTCGTCCATCGAAGCGGTAAGGAACATGACCGGAACATCGGCTGTCTGCTCGCGCTCCTTCAGCCGGTTAATCGCGGCAAACCCGTCCATACCCGGCATTTCAATATCAAGCAATACCAGGTCAGGTATGATTTTTTTCATAACGGCGAACATCTTCTCCGCCGAATCCATCGTCCTCACACGGTAATGCCCATCCAGAGCCTGTCTGGCTTTAATAAGATTGAGATCCTGGTCGTCAACGACAAAAACCGTTTTCATAAACGCCTTTCTCCCTTACGCCGCAATACTTTATATTATAGTCTACAATACCTGACGGTCGCGTTAAAGCACCCGTGGGGGAGTATTTATATTTTTACCTCCCCGCCCGCAATATGGGATTTTTGAAACAGCGTTAGCGATAAAGTATTGAAACTGTCGCCGAGGTCTGTTATAATATTGGAAGATTATATCTATGGAGGCATTTTATGACTATCTTTAACGAACTGAAGCAGCGCGGGCTTGTCGCCCAGACATCGGGCGAGGAGGCCGTCGCGGAGCTTATCAACGGCGGCAAAGCCGTATTCTACATCGGGTTCGACCCCACCGCCGACAGCCTGCACGTCGGCCATTTCCTGCCGCTTATACTGATGCGCCATCTGCAAAAAGCCGGCAACACGCCCATCGCGCTGTTGGGCGCAGGCACCACAATGGTCGGCGACCCGTCGGGGCGCACGGACCTCCGGCAGATGATGACCTTTGAGCAGATCGGGGCAAACGCCCGCCGCTTCAAGGTCCAGATAGCTAAATTCATCGACTTCGCCAACGGCAGAGCGCATATGGTCAACAACGCCGACTGGCTGATGGAGCTTAACTACGTCGAGTTCCTGCGCGAGATCGGCACGCACTTTTCCGTCAACAGAATGCTGTCGGCCGAGTGCTTTAAGAGCCGCTATGAACACGGGCTGTCGTTTATAGAGTTCAACTATATGCTGATGCAGTCGTATGATTTCTTCCATCTGCACCAAACCATGAGCTGCAATATGCAATGCGGCGGCGACGACCAGTGGGCGAACATGCTCGCCGGCACGGAGCTGATACGCCGCAAGCTGGGGCATGACGCGCATGTCCTGACCATTCCCCTGCTGCTGACCTCGGACGGCAATAAAATGGGCAAAACCGCCAAGGGCGCTTTATGGCTGGACGCGGAAAAAGCAAGCCCGTTCGATTTTTTCCAATATTTCCGAAACGTGTCGGACGACGACGCCGTGCCGTTCCTGAAGCGCCTGACGTTTATCCCGCTCGGCGAGATAGAATCCGAATACGCCGTCCTGAAAGGCCACGAGCTGAACCGCGCGAAGGAGCGGCTCGCCGTCGAGCTGACGGCGCTTATCCACGGCAAAGAGATCGCCGCCGAAGCCTCCGAAGCGGCTAAAAGCCTGTTCGGCGCGGGCGCTGCCAGTGACAGTATGCCTTCCGCCGTACTCTTGGAGAGCGATGTCGGCGACGGCATCGCCGTCACGGATCTGCTTGTAAAATGCGGGCTCGCGCCGTCAAAGAGCGAGGCGCGCCGCGTCATCGAGCAGGGCGGGCTGGTGATAAAGGACAAAAAAGTCGATTCCGTCTCCGCCGTATACACCGCCGGCGACCTAAAGCCGGGCCTTATCGTCCGCAAAGGCAAAAAGACGTTTATGCGGGTGAGCCTGCCGTGAAAATATACACTCAGGCATATGTGAGAGGCAACGTCGAAGCCGCCGAGATGTACCGCAAGGCCTTCGGCGCTGAGATAAGTTTTCAAAATAAGCATTTCCCCGTAATTACCGCTCAGGAGGAAACACTATGCGAAAGATACTGCTTTCGGGCTGCAACGGGCGCATGGGCCGCGCCGTAGCCGAATTATGCCGCGACAGCAAAGAGGCCGGCATTGTCGCCGGTCTGGATACCTACACCGTAAAGCTCAATTCATTCCCCGTATACGCCGACCCCATGGAGTTCGGCGGCTATGCCGACTGCGTGGTTGACTTCTCCCATTTTTCGGCGCTTACGGCTCTGCTGCCGTACTGCATCCGCAAAAAGACGCCGCTTGTGCTGTGTTCCACCGGATACGACGCCGCGCATCAGGCGGCGGTCGCCGCCGCCGCCCAAGAGGTCCCCATATTCCAATCCGCCAACATGTCCTACGGCATTCACGTCCTAAAGGACTTGGCCGCCCGCGCCGCGAAGCTGCTGGGCGGCACGTTCGACGTCGAGATAATCGAGCGGCACCACAACCAAAAGCTGGACGCGCCCAGCGGCACGGCGCTGACCCTTTGCGGCGCCGTTACCGACGCGCTCCCCTACGACGCGCTGCCCGTCTACGACCGCCACGGCGAACGCAAACCCCGCGGCAGGCGTGAGATAGGCCTGCACGCGGTACGCGGCGGCACGATCGTCGGCGACCACGAGATAGTCTTCGCGGGGCACGGCGAGGTCGTAACGCTCAGCCATTCCGCGCTGAGCCGCGAGGTGTTCGCGGCGGGCGCGGTAAAAGCCGCGGTATTCATGTCGGACGTAAAAACACCCGGCCTGTACGGCTTTGAGGATTTGACGGGCTAGTCACAAAATCAGCATCGCGTCCCCAAACGAAAAAAACCTGTATTCCTCTTTAATCGCCGCCTGATAGGCGCCCAGCACATTCTCCCGCCCCGCGAACGCCGACACAAGCATTATCAGCGTGCTTTTCGGCAGATGGAAATTCGTCAGCAGCCCGTCCGTCACCTTAAACTCATACCCGGGCGTTATAAAAATATCCGTGTCCCCCGCTCCCGCCGCCACAGCCCCGCCCAAGCCCGCACTGCTCTCCAGCGCGCGGCACGCCGTCGTACCCGCGGCTATAACGCGGCCTCCGTTCCGCTTCATACGCGCGATTGTTTCCGCCGCGCTCCGCGGTATCGTGTAATACTCCGTGTGCATTTTATGGTCGGCGATTTTTTCGGTCTGCACGGGGCGGAACGTGCCCAGCCCCACATGCAGCGTTATATAATCCAGCGCCACACCCTTGTTCTTCAGCTTTTCCAGCACCTCTTCCGTGAAATGCAGTCCCGCCGTCGGCGCGGCCGCCGACCCCGGTTCCCTCGCGTATACGGTCTGATAACGCTCGCTGTCGGCGAGCTTTTCGCGTATATACGGCGGCAGCGGCGTCTCGCCGCCGGTAATCTCACCGCTAAACTTCAAGACCCTCACGCCGCCGTCAAGCTCCCCCGTTACCCGCGCCGAAAGCCCGCCGTTAAAAAATACCGACGCGCCGATGCGCGTCTTTTTCCCCGGACGCGTCAGACACTCCCACTCGTCCGGCCCCGTCCGCCTAAGCAAAAGAACCTCTATCTCCTTGCTACTGATGCTTCCGTTACTTTCACTGCCTCCGGTGCTACCGGTGCCGCCGGCGCTACCGCGCAGGCGCGCGGGTATGACGCGCGAGTCGTTTAGGATCAGGCAGTCGCCCTCCCGCAAAATCTCCGTTATATCGGTGAACCTCTTATGCGAAACGCGCCCCGTAACGCGGTCGAGCCTCAGCAGCCGCGACGCGTCGCGCGGATAAACCGGCGTCTGAGCTATAAGCCGCTCGGGCAGATCATAGTCAAAATCGTTAAGGGTCATCTAGTACAGGCCCCCTATATACACACCGGCGAAATAATGTCCTATTATATCCGCGTATGTATATCCGCTCTCCGCCATCCCCTTCGCGCCGTGCTGGCTCATCCCCACATTATGCCCCCAGCCCGTGCCCTGTATAACATATGTACCGTTGTTTTCCGCCTGCGGCACGGCGCTGACCTGCCCGCCCGCGCCGATTATCATTGTCGCCGCGCTCGCCTGCGAGGTCCTCCCGTTCGCACCCAAAACGGTTATATTATTGAGATCCGAACGGGCGGTCACGCCGTTCGCGCCCTCAACCGCAAGTATCTGTCCCGAGTTGACCGTAAACCTCTGGGAATATATCGAAATATTATGCGCGGCGCTGGAGAGTATGCTCCGCGCGCGCTCCTTTGTAAAGCTGAAGCTCTCTCCTCTGGAATCGACAAAATGCAGCGCGAGAATATTCCCCGCCGCCGTATACTCGGCGGAAAACCCGACGATGCCGCTGTTCTGGTGCCCCTTTGAGCTAAGTATCTCCGTCAGCGTCGCGTTTGTCACCGTATAGCTCCAGCGCCCGTTCGTCGCGGCGTTCAGGTCCTCAAAGCTGTCCGAAACGGCGCGCAGATACGGCAAATCCGTCACCCAAATATTCGTCACATCCTCGGTCGAGCCGCCGCTGGACGAATGATAAAATGTCTGCGCCACCTCGCCGTTCCATATGGCGAACTGGCCGCGCGTCTGGCTGACGGCAAGCGTCGTGTTCTCGTTCTCCAGCCGCGCGCCGTTATAGACCTGGCAGTCCACGGTCGTACAGACGTCAAACCCCGACGAGCTGTGCTTGTTAAGGCTGGCGTAAGCATAGCTGCGCGCGCATACGGCCTGCGCCTTCAGCGCTTCCAAAGGCCAGCTGCCGCCCATCTCATACGGGACGACGCCATTTACATAATCCTCCATGCCGACGCGGTTGATCACCGTTATATTCTCACCCGAGCGCCGAAACTCAAAGGCGCCCGCGTAATAAAATCCGCTCTGCCACGTCAGCGGCCGCACAAACCCGTCAGACAGCGGCACAACCCCCAAAACGCCGTCATGCTCCCATATGTAATCGTTCGTATCGGTGTTGTACACGACTATATTCGACGCGCCGCCGCCCGCGCGCATCGAGATTTTTATGCTGTTCGTCTGCATTACCATAGTAAAATTGCCGCCCGCGTCAAAGTATCCCAAGCTATAGCCCGCGCCCGCGCCCGTAACGTTTTGGAGATTCGCTGTATTCAGCGCGCCGCTGCCGTAACGCAGGCCCACGCGCACGACCGGCTCCGCGCCGAACGCGGCGGCCCGCACCGTAAACGCCGCCGAAACCGCAACGGCCAAAATTAATATCAGCAATATCTTTCTTGACATAGCCAACCACCTTGTGATAAAATAAGGAATACATAAAATTACATGACGGAGTTTGCCGGCCGCGGACACATACTATTTACATAATATCACATATTCCGGCAAATTGCAACAGGGGGAGTTAACATAATGCAAAAAGTTGGTATTATCGGCGCGACGGGTATGGTGGGACAACGTTTCGCCTTGCTTTTGGCGGATCATCCATGGTTTCAGGTTACGGCGCTGGCCGCCAGCGCGCGCTCCGCTGGCCGGAGCTACGCTGAGGCCGTCAAGGGGCGCTGGCGTATGCCCGAAAGCGTGCCGGAAAAATTAAAAAACATGCAGGTGTTCGACGCGACGGCGGACTTTGACAGGATCGCCGCCGCCGTGGATTTCGTGTTCTGCGCGGTCGTCATGTCCAAGGATGAAACCCGCGAGCTAGAGGAGCGTTACGCCAAGGCCGAGCTGCCCGTCATCTCCAACAACTCCGCGTGCCGCAAGCTGCCCGACGTGCCTATGCTGATCCCCGAGGTCAACCCCGAACACGCCGAGGTCATCGTATCCCAGCGGAAGCGTCTGGGCACAAAGCGCGGCTTTATCACCGCCAAGTCAAACTGCTCTATACAGAGCTATGTCCCCGCCCTGCACCCGCTTCTGGACCTCGGGCTTAAATCCGTCAAGGTCTGCACCTATCAGGCGATTTCCGGCGCGGGCAAGTCCTTTGAGGATTGGCCGGAGATGATAGACAACGTGATCCCGTTCATCGGCGGCGAGGAGGAGAAGAGCGAGCTTGAACCCCTGAAGGTCTGGGGAAAGATCAAAGACGGCGTTATCGTCAGCGCAAACTCCCCCGCTATCTCCGCGCAGTGCGTGCGCGTACCCGTGACCGACGGGCATATGGCGGCGGTGTTCGCCGAATTTGAGGCTCCGGTATCGCATGAGGAGATAATAAAACGCTGGAACGCGTATAAAGGCATTGACCTCCCCAGCGCGCCGAAGCAGTTCCTGCGCTATTTCACCGAGGATAATTTCCCGCAGACCAAGCTCCACAGGGATCTGGAAAACGGCATGGGCGTCAGCGTCGGGCGTCTGCGCGCCGACGGCGCGGCCGGCATACGTTTTATCTGCCTGTCGCACAACACGCTGCGCGGCGCGGCCGGCGGCGCGGTCCTAACCGCCGAGCTTCTGACAAAAAACGGTTATATAACTTAACACTATTTGTGGAGGGTCTAATATGGTCAAGACACGTTTAGAGTACAAACCCGCGTTTACAGTAACAGGCATAAAAACATGGATTTCCCAAGTTAATGATTTCTCTGAATTTTGGAAAAAGTGCCATGACGACGGTATCGTATCAAAATTGAAAGCATTTAACTATAACGCAGGTAAAATTACTAATAGCTATATTTTTGGCGTTTCTCGCGTGGAAAATGACCCTGATAATAGAGATTTCTATTTTTACATTGCAACGGAATATGCGGGAAATGATATTGACGGGTTTGAAAAATTCACTATCCCCGCGTCGGAATGGGCTATATTTGAGAACAAAGGAAGCGTTGAAAAGGCTTTGTTTGAAGCGGAAATGTACGCTTTCAAAGAATGGCTTCCATCGTCCGGCTATAAACACGCTTTGATTCCAGAGTTAGAGGTGTATCCTGCACATGACGATGAGCTTGTTGAATTTTGGCTGCCTGTTATTAAATCATAATCGTTGAATAGAAGCATTTTTTACATTAAATAATACAAACTTTCACCCTTAATAACACCAATCCTAACACTTATATCTCATCTCTTAAATCTTATAATATGTATCTCACGGACGAGTAAATTAAAAAGGATGAATCAGAATTGAATAATGAATCTATCGTGATTGAATGGGAATTAACCGATGAGGAGCGCGCTTTAATAAAGCAAGGCATTGAAGCGTATGAAAAAAATCCAAATAGTTATATCCCGCTTGACAAAGTGAATTAAAGGAAAATCTCAACACTTATATCTTAAAACTCATATCTTAAACGGAGGTGCCCCATGCTGAAAAAAGCTTTAGTAATAATTGACATTCAAAATGACATAACAAAGAATTACAGGGATATAATTGATAATGTCAACACGGCTGTTGACTGGGCCGCCGGCAATAATCTTCATGTCGTTTATATAAGGCATGAAAATCTGTCGGCCGGCACAAGGACCTTCAAGCCCGGCACACGCGGGGCCGAGCTGGTTCCTGAATTGAAAATAGCGTCGGCAAATGTCTTTACAAAATACAAAGGGAGCGCGCTGACCAGCGAGGCTTTCGCGGACTTCATCGGCAAAAATGAGATACGCGATTTCTACATAGCGGGCGCCGACGCCGTCGCCTGTGTCAAATCAACCTGCTACAACCTGCGCAAGGCGAATCACGGCGTCACTGTCCTGTCAGATTGCGTCACAAGCTATGACAAGAGAAAGCTCGATGAAATGCTGCAATATTACGAGAGTAAAGGCTGCAAGCTAATCAGCGTGAATGATCTGGTTAACAATCCCGAGGTATAGGCATTTTCGGCGATGCCATCTTAAATAACAGGGGGAATATCTTATGAAAACACCGGTATTCAAGGGTTCGTGCGTGGCGATCGTCACGCCGTTCAAGAGCGACTTCGTTGACTTTGAAAGGTTCGGGGCATTGGTAGAGGAGCAGATCGCCGCCGGAACGTCCGCAATCGTGGTTTGCGGGACGACCGGCGAGGCCAGTACCCAAAGCATCCCCGAGCATCTGGCGACCGTGGAATACTGCGTAAAGCAGGTCAAGGGGCGCGTGCCCGTCATCGCCGGCACCGGCTCGAACGACACCGCCCACGCGCTGCTGATGTCGCAGTCCGCCGAAAAGTCCGGCGCCGACGCGCTGCTGATGGTGTCGCCGTACTATAATAAATGCTCGCAGACGGGCCTGATAAAGCACTACAGCTACATAGCGGACAGAGTGAACATCCCGATCATCCTGTATAACGTGCCCTCGCGCACGGGCATGAGCTTCACCGCCGAGACGTATTGCGAGCTGTCCAAGCACCCGCGTATCAACGGCGTTAAGGAAGCGTCGGGCAGCATGGGGCTCATAGCCGCGACGCGGGCGAAATGCGGCGACGAGCTGTATTTCTGGTCCGGCAACGACGGCGAAACGCTGCCGATAATGTCAATGGGCGCGCTGGGCGTGATCTCCGTGACGGCCAATATCATCCCGGGCGAGATGGCGAAGATATGCGAGCTGTTCCTGGACGGCGACATCGCCGGCAGCCAGGAGCTGTTCCTGAAATACGTGCCGCTGATGGAAGCGACAATGATGGATGTGAACCCCATACCCGTCAAGACAGCGATGAACCTGATGGGCAAGAAAGTCGGGCATCTGAGGATGCCGCTGTGCGATATGAGCGCCGCCCAAGCCGAGAAATTAAAAGCCGTTATGAAGACGGCGGGGCTTCTGTAGGGCGTGACGCCCTCGGCACGCCGTGTTTCGTAGGGGCGACCGGGGACGGTCGCCCCTACAAAAATGCGGGCGTTAAAAACGCGGGCGGCAGGTTGCCGCCCCTACAGAAACGGCGCGATGAAGACATCGCGCCCTACGATAGATGTGTGTACCCCATCACCCCACCCACTCCAGAATCTGCGCCATGGTCACAACACCCATCTCGCGGCTGAAAATCTCCTGCGCGTTGAATCTTGTGCCGTCACCTTTGATGATTCCCGCGCGTTGCAACGCCCCTACCGCCTCCCGCGCCCACGGGGAAATGCTGTCGGCGTCGCTGAAGCTCGGCTCTGACGGCGGGAGGTAGTACCCTAGCCGCACCAAAATGTTATACATCAATGTCAGTGCCATTTCGCGCGAAAAGTTGCCGTTTGGGTCGAATTTGCCCGTGTCGTCGCCTTTTACTATGCCTAAACCTGCGAGTTTCTCCACATTCACATCGGTCGTGTCGTCGAACAGACTCCACGCCGTTATGGCTCTGCCGTCCAAATGCTCGTACAGCAGCACCGCGAACGCCGCAAACTCGGCGCGGTTCAGCCAGCGGCGCCAGCTGCCGTCCAAATGCTCCGGCACAAGGCCCAGCTTGCGCGCTTGCTCAACCGCCGCTTTCGCCCAGTCTGATGGCGTGTCGGCGTCTGAAACCGGCGGCGCGGCGGGCGGGGTCGGCTCAAAGTAGGCTAAAAAGGATGTTTCTGATGTTTCTGTTGTTGTGGTTGTGTCGGTTGTTTCGGGTGGTTTGTGCGCGGGACAGGTGTCGCCGCAAGATTTATCCAGTGGTTCCCCGCAGATTCCGCACTCCTCGCAATCCGCTTCGCTCGGGGTGTGGCCGCAGGTAAAATCTACGTCCGGCAATTCGCCTTTATAAAGGCCACCCGCTTCAATCTTTATCTCGCCGTTGTTCGTCAGCTTCCAGTCATTCGGCACAGTCAGGCTCGCGCCGGTTGGCACGGTCAACGTTTGATCGCCTGTTATCGTCAAATCGTCTTTAAGCGTAACATTGCCGTACACCGTGCCGGTGTCGCCGACAAACAGTATGCCCTGTGAGCCTGTCGGCTCAAGGGGGACGTACGCCCCGTTCCATTTCATCACGCTTGACGCGTACACCACGCTGTTGTTGCTTATCGTTAATGTGTTTGTATCAATGCCCCAGCTGTCGCTGTTGCCCGTTCCGGTAATACTACCCACCGTGCCGCTAATCGTGACGATGCGGCCTGCGAAAATGCCGGTGCCGTAGCTGCCGCTGCTGCTGGTGCCGCTGATATTGCCCACCGTGCCGCTAATCGTAACGCTGCCGCTGCTTTTGGCTGTGGAAATGCCGATGCCGTTGCCGCCGCCCGTGCCGCTGATATTGCCCACCGTGCCGCTAATCATGACGCTGCCTGCGGAAATGCCTTCGGCGGTGCTGTCGCTTCTCATTGCGGTAATTTCGCCCACATTGCCGGTGATTTCAATATTGCCTATGTTGGCCGCTCTAATACCGGCGCCGGCGCCGCTTATTTTGTCCACATGGCCGGCGATTGTAACGTTGCCGTTCACGTAAATGCCGTAGCCGTCGGTGCTGCTAATCGTAACGTTGCCGCCTCCGGTAATCTTCGAGTTGGCGGGCACCTGAAGCGCATCGCCGGTGGTCACGCTGATTTCAGTCCCCGCCGCAAGTGTTATGTTCGTGGCTTGTGTAACATTAACACCCAAGCCGCCGCTGTTACCCGACAGCGTTATCGACCCCGTCGCTGTAATTGTGATTGTAGTGGCGTCCTTGCTCCAGCCGTCGCCGGTGGTGACGGTGCCGTCGGCAATTTTGTCAAGCTCAAACGGTTCCGGCGGATCATCAGCCACCGCCACCGGCACAAACGCGGCCACCATCGCAACCGCCAAAACAACCGCCAAAAACCGTTTCATATGTAAAATCCTCCTGTGTAGGGGACGGCGTCCTCGACGTCCCGTATCA